>Ga0116229_10009561_pt1 | contig 14768 bp, 13 predicted proteins | sample S1TSphgellanicum_3_FD_87313 | JGI IMG/M metagenome (GOLD analysis project Ga0116229, IMG submission 87313) | Host-associated microbial communities from peat moss isolated from Minnesota, USA - S1T2_Fc - Sphagnum magellanicum MG | ecosystem: Host-associated > Plants > Peat moss > Unclassified... | reverse complement strand
GTTCCCATTGTTCACCAAAAAAGTCGCATCCTAGTTGTAAATGACAATACGTATATGACAAGTCAAAGGATGAAGGCGTATTTTGTTGACTTTTTCCTTCATCCAAAATTCGTTGTCGTTTGCAACTAGTGTTGTTTGCAACTTGTCCAATGCAACTATTAAGATTTTAGTTGCAAATGTCGCTTGCAACTAAAACTTAGTCACATGGACCAGTTGTAAAATGGCCATTTTCTACTAGTGTGGTGAACTAGTCACAATGTCAATGAATGAGCAACCACCCCTCTAGGCTCTAGCACATCTATTAGACCTTAAAGAGATAAAAGAGCCATGGGTTATAAAACATAGGTACTGCCTTTGGAAGGATTTTTTGAAAAGAGATTATAATTATGTTGCAAAGTGGAATTCTAGGGCAAGAGAAGAGCGTGAAAGAGAAGTAAGGAGTCTAAAAATAATAAAACATTAGGATACATTATAGGGAAGAGGTTTGAATGAAAAAAAATTTGCAAAAAGATATGCAAGAAAGCACACATTGTGAGTTGCAACTATAGACAACTGTCATGTTTGTTATTAAATTGGTGAAAAGAATAGTGGTGAAGAGTCTAAACATAGTGGTTCCTACAGTTTTGATGTTGACGATTTTTCCAATTTGTATCATTCAAAACTAACTTTGAAAGATAGAAGAGAGAAACTTCAAAGTTGAAAAGTTGTTATATTATAAGGAAGTTTCAAAGTGTTTCAAGAAAAAGAACGAGCATACTATGATTATGAATTAGAAAAGAGTCATTTAAAAATGAAAGAATTCTTGACAGCCCAAGAGATAAAAGAAATTGCATTAATATTTAGAAGAATAATAATGTAAATTGGAAAGCAAAGTGTTACAAACTGGGTTAGAGTTTTTTTTTGTTGGTTTGTATCGATAACCTACAGAACCACCGTATCAACATTTGTTTGCAATTTTCTAGAACATGGAATATAATTTGTTTTAAGACACAGATTATTGAAATGAATTGAAACCCGAAAAGGCTAATGCTCCTACTACTTCAAAGCACCAATGGGTGAAGGAGTTGGAAAATCCAATTGAACTGAAAGATCTTGAGACGATTAATTTCATCAATTGCATGCACGACATGATATGAACAATTCTGAAGCGGGAAGTGCAATGGGCAAAGAAAGTAAGGCTCACTCATATGCGTAAGTTCAACTAGACACACGTTGATTTGCGTGTGATTATAGAGATGATTTGCAATTATCGAGTTACAAAAGAGGTCACAAAATTGAAAGGTAAGGTAGTCAATTTGACCATTGAAGGCATTACTAAGGTTTTCAAGTTGCCTTCTACTAGGATTGTAACAAGAGGAAAGGAAGGTTATAGCACAACCATAGCCAAATATTTTTTAGGAGGAGAAGAAGAGCATTACACTCCTCATTCTAGCTATTTGATATGTAAAGCCAATGGACCACTGAAGGTCATGAGACTTGAATCCTTGATAGAAATTCTCACTTTTAGACAGGGAAACAAATATGCTCCTGGAGCACTTGTTGTCGTTATCCAAGCTATAGAAGAAAGGGAAGTGAATGTGGTTTGCACAAAAGTTACAGAACGAAATTTTAACTCTGCAAAGGAAAACATGTAAATTAGGAAATCCCTTAATCGGACTAGCCCTTACCATTGTAGGAACATACCATTTAGATCATTTTGTTGAAAATTTAAAAAGACCTATGACAACATGAAGAAGATATCGGTCTAGTGATGGCAGGGTTGTTATAGATGTGCATGTCGTAATGTTTGAACCAAGGCAGAAAAGGAGTAGTAAAATGAGTAAACCAACCCATCCATAGCAGTCAAAGGTATCTCCAATGCTAGAGGGGAATATCGATAATCCTTCTATTGATAAATAAAAAAATTCAACGTCATTGGAGTTGGAAATTGAAGCTATTGGAGAAGGCAACAATGTTGAAAAATGTGTAGCAAATATAGGGATTTTTTAGGAAAAAGAAATGGTGAAAGTAGTAATGGAACTACAAACAAAATCTCTGGAGGTTACCACAAGTGTTCTGGAAAAGATCGACAAACTAGTTGAAAAAGCAAAAAAAAAATTCCAACAATACATGTGAATACCAACAAGGAGCAAATTGAGGAGGAAGTGGTTGTTATAGGAGCAAAACAACCATAAAAAAAAATAAAGCAGGGCAAAACGATATGCATTGAGATGGCAAAGAAGGAAATTGATAAACCAAGTCAAGTTGGTGAGTTTCAAATGTCCTTAATCACTACTATTGTAATGTTAGGAGTAGGAAAAGAATGGGAAGACATTGCATATCGATTTCTGGTAGCAGTAAAGACAACTCAAAACTAAGAAATCCAACAACAAAAGAGGTATACCCAACAGCTGGAAGAGAACATGAAAATGAATAAACAAATTGAATAACTTAAGAAGGAAATAGATGATGAACGTGTTTAAGATGAAATCGATTTGCAGCAAAGTAAAATCCATTAGAAGAAATAAAAAATATTAAAGGTAGCAGAGAAAATTTTGGAGCTGCAAGAAAAGATTATGGAAATGAACAAGCATTCTAAGGAGATGCAGAAAGCAATAGAAGATTCAAAAGGACTAATAGAAGTAGAGAAGCAGCAGACAAAAGAAGCTCGATTGGAAATCATAGTAAAAGCAAATGTTGAGATTAGATATCACGATCAAAAACTTCAAAACTTCAAGGAAGAAAAACAAAAACTTTACGAGAAAATTGAGATGTTTTAGGAGATAGTTAACGCAAAGGACAAAGCAAACAAGGATTTCAAAGAAATAATGGAGAGATTTCAAAGATCTTACAATGAGTTGTGGGGAAATTTTCGTGTGAAAGAACAAAAATTCAATAAGGAGTTGCATGTTAAGGATGTGAAGCTGCAAAGTCTAGAATTACTTCACAAAACCTTAGGGAAATGCACATATTGGGAGAAAATTACTACAAAGAACCAAGTTAAGGCTCTTCTTTATGAACAATTGGTAGGGCAGATGGAGCTTAATGTGAAAACAACATTGGAGGAAGGGTAGGTTGAGATGAGGAGATGGCATTTTGACTAAACTAAAGGTTACATCAAAGCTCTTAATGCAACGTATGTCAAGATCCAAGAACTAGAAAATCAAATGATGAAGAATAATAGGAGAAGGAGATGGAAGTAATAGACAAACCTAAAGATGATGAGACGACTCCCATTGGGAAGTTACTCATGAAAGGAAAGGAAGTAACATAAGAACCAATGACTTAGAAAGAACATAAGGATATAGCCATAGGGATGGAGATCAAATGGATAGAAACCAAGAATCAGAAATCAGTTTATGAATTGGTGGCATCGTGGGGGGGATCACCAACAGTGGTAAAACAAGTCAACATTAAGCCTTGTTCCTAGAGTGATATAATACACATGATGTTAAAAATGGAATAATTTTATCCTCTGATGCCAAACCTTGAAGTTTATTACTTGTTTTACCAATTGCCTATGAGTTTTAGATTAGGAGTTGCTTTACCAATGCTTGGTGCACACATCACCAAGAAGTAGCTATTGGCAATGTGGAAGATTGAAGACTTGGAATGGAGATAGTATTTAGCTTATAGTATCATCTGTGGTTATATTTGGTACAATGAACCAAAGGGTTATGAAGCGATGGAGTTTACAATGGGCTGTTTGGGGTTGTATGCATTGAGATATTACCATAGATTGGAAATCGAATATTGTAGCTATTATCGTCACCATCAAATCGTTAGATGTGGATGTCCAACCTTCACAATGATGCCAATTAGTGAAGTATCAGATCATGTAGTAAGCCGAGCAAAACAAGTTCCTAAGGAGTGGAAGAAGACAACTGGGACTTGTTAACAACTCACAAAGATGGAAGAACTAGGTGCTCAAGCAATGGAAACCATTCAGTGGAAAACTAGCTATGAGTACACAGAGATCAAGCAAAAGACACATATATTAGTACATGTCCATTGATGCTACATGCTACCATTGCAAAGACAACATTTAGTGAAAAAGTTGGCAATTCGACCGCATATTGGGAGGCTAAAGTAATATAACAATGCCTTCCACATCCACTGAAAATGTGAGAAACTTGAAAATACTAATAAGGAAAAACCATCACAACCACTAGAGACATGGCATAATCATTAGATAGTGAAATCGATGACTTCTTAACATTGTCTCAAATATTTAAAGACCTTGTTGTGTGACGACACTACAATAGATAAAAGGGGGATAATGTTAGGAAAATGATTTTTTTTACATAGCAAATTGGCAAAACGATTCGACAAGACTAGGCATTATTATAAATCAATTTGACAAACTTCAAAGTGACATGATAAAGTAATAAGTAATGTAGACAAATTGAAATATAGCAACATAGCAAGTAGTACAAATCGACTTACCAAAGTCAAAATGTCAAGGGTAGTTAGATGGTTAGAATTGTCAATTGAACTATAAAAGGGAGAAAATAATAATGTCTAGGGGGGTTATTGACACTTTTGTAAATGAGGACTTTTGATAGAGACCCACGTTTTTGTGTACTTTGGGGGTTGGTGAAAAATAAAAACTTCCTTTTCCTATAGACCTATTTCTTCCTTCATTCCATGGTGTGTGATGATAATTTGTTGTTGTCCAAGTTGTTGTATTTACATGGTATCTACTACAATGTGATAGGACCCTAGCCATGACACTTTATTTTAATTTAATTAATATAGTTTAAAAGAAGTGACAAAAAATATTCCTTACACTCACATAATGTTCAAGCCAAGTTTGAGTTCATTGAGTTCAATGTGGTTGACAAATACAATTATTCCATTGTTTTAAACTAAGATTTCAACCTTTGAAACTTTGCAAGATTCACAAGGGCTTTTGGATTCTTCAATTTGAATTATGTGAAAAAATTTGGCTACCACACAAGAACACAAGAATGTAAGTACATGTCATCCATTTGCATTACACCACAAGGTGAAAGCACACTACACAATCCTTTTTTAGGTGTCACACTTGTAGTTTTTCTTGCATATCTTTGAAACTTAAATATAAAATGTTAATATTTTCATTGAAATATTAAGAAAGGGACTCACATATGTAATGGTAATAAAGTTGGCATTTTAGAAATGCAAAAAAAACATCAAAATCCTAAATATTTAATGAGTAATGGACTTCTAAATCTTGGTGATGAATTTTGTCATGTCCTACAAAACTCATAAATATTGACTTTTATCTTACATTGTGTTAATCTTATGTATTTGCAACTTTGGGATATTGAATGAATTATGTTTAAAAAATCAAAGATCCATTGATGAATCAAATGTGATTTTAATTTGTTATGTTATGGACTTTTCAAAATCCCAAAAATTGTAATTATTTTAAAAGCCTTTTAAGCATTTAAAAATGATTATTGTTAAAAAATTTCCTCTTTTTTATATGTCTTGTAACATCATGACTTGAAATTGGAAATGGAAAAAATAAAATCTTTTAATATAATATAAATATTCGTATTTTAAACTAGTTTCCAACTACACTAGAAAAGGATTTTGAAAAAGGATTCCAATCTGTCGAAACTTAGCCACTCTAATGTGCTTTCACCCCACATGGGACCACTAGACAAAAGATCAAATTCATATTAACATGGTTGTAAGATAGGGTGGTTCACTTTTTGTGACATAATCTAGTTTTATGTAGAGTGGTGTGCATTTACATGTTATTAACATGCCATAAAAAGAATAATTTTCCAAATTTGTGGCTAGATTTAAATTTTCAACTTGAAAAAGAAGACATCTATAATTAAAAAATTCAACATATATACACCGAATATATAATAATGCATTTTTTAAGTTGAAAAATATTGAGTGGTTTGTTGTTTGTGCTTATATATACATGCATTTTTGTGTATGGATTTCATTTGGGATATTTTATAAGGACTCAATATATGATATGTTAAAACAAAAATAACATATGTGCAAAAAAAATATTAAAAAACATTTAGCCAAAAACGTTATGGACTTTTGAATGGTTTAAAATGAGCCATATTTTTAGAAGTCCATATATCATAATCATTTTTGAGTGGATTTCAGTTTTTATTTTCTTAACATGTACATTAAAAAATTCTTTTACAATGGTTATTCTTCATATGGACTTTCTAGTTCATTTACCACCATGTAATTGTCCACTAAATTATTGATATAAAATAGACTTCCATTTTAACACTACCATAGGGACTTTTAGGGAGTGGAACAATTGCGGGAAATGGACCACCCTAACTTGCAATTGCCCATTAATCAGGGTTCCATCAAATACACAAATGGAAGTACACAATAATTTAATTCTCAAAATTAAGTCTCTACATTTGTTAAAGTTGTTGAAACACCAAAAAAAAGAACTCAAAATCCATTTCCCAATACATGTTCTTTTTGTTATGGTCTACCAACCACCTACATCAAGCACTTAGTCTTTTCATATTAGCCTTTGGATAGGTTTTAGTCACTACATCCATGGGAACAAATGAACACAATTGACCTTTAGCTTTCAAAGCATAAAGGTTAGATTAAAAAGGTTCAAAGCATTAAAGTTTAAATAAACCACCTATGTTAATGTCATTTGCCAAGTTAAAAAATAAACAAAAAATTCAATTTTGTTCTTATTAGGTAGTTGTGAAATATATTAAAGGTCCATAAAGCACCTAACTATGCAATAATGCATCAAAATTATAGTCACTTGTAACCTAAACATAATCACAAATGTCCTTTTTAAATAAGTTGTTAAAAACTAATTATGTTTTTACAAAAAACCTAAAAAGAAAAGGCAAGATGTTGTAGCCTAAAGCTTGAACTTAGAGTCTAAAGTTGGAACTTAGGATGGTAAAATGTCTTTTTCCTATACACATGCAATAAAACCCAAGAATTTAACCAGTAGAAATCATTTTAAAATCAATATCTCCCACATTCTGAATCAAACTTTTACCAAATAAATTCCATTAAATCCTATTCATCAAGATCTTTCCAACAACACCAAAGGAAAATCCCAATTCTTCTGAAATTTCTATTTAAAATTTAATTTAACTTTCAGTAATGAAATCATTCAATATTCAATAACTTTTACACCACAACTCCAAACACCATGAAACTAAGCCAATGCACCCCTTTTCCTTGAAAACTTTCCAAGGAGACCAATAACATGATTTGAAGCATCTCAGTTTGGTGGATTTCATAATTACAAAACAAAATAAAACAAACAAACAACCTTGTTTCATAAATAGATGATATAACATTTGTTGAGTAATATAATGTGGATTCCATTATAAATGTATTTGATGGTTATGCTTTTAAATGCCATTATTTTCAATATGTTTTAACTATATTACTATTATCATGCTAACATCCACCCCATGGTCATTGTTTTAAAATATCATTATTATTATTATTATTGGTAAATTAACTCAATGTCGTTGACGACATTGGGTTTTCTTTTCCTTTCCAAAGGTGTCACAACTACCCTCAAACCTATAATTATAAGCACCATGGTTGACAATGGGTTTTTGAAATAGATTAAAATTCAATTTCAAGCACCTTAATTAGCTATAGACAACAATGAGGTTGTTTTTAATAATGATTTATTTTCAAGGTGCCCTAATTTTTCACTATATATATGTCTATAATGTTGTTAACAACAAGGGGAAAGGGGTTAATAGTCATCCCATGACAAAAAAAATTTAATTCCTTAACATAGTTGATGAAAATGATTTTTTAAGCAAAACTTACAAAATTATTTTGGTCCCATCATCATATTTTTCCCTATATAATCACATTATCCATTATTATTAAATGACGCTCAAGTTTGAAATATTAATACTTGGACAACAAATGAAGATGGATATAAATAAAAATTTATTTTCAAATCATGGATGAATTTCATCCAATGATTTATTTATTTAATCCCATTCATAAATGAAATTCATCCATGCAAAAAAATCATCCATATGAAATTGTTCATTTATGGACACATTCATCCATGTAGGTGCATTAAATTCACATTAAGTTTTAAACTACAAGTTCAAAGCTCCAAGCTTGAGCTCTAGGCTCATACACAACCCATCCTTCTATAAAGAATAATGCATCAAACAAACAATTGGAAGCCCACATTGCCATTTGACCTATAAACTTAATCATTGGATTTGTTAGTACTTAAGGTTGTTAAATTGCAAAAGGGAAGCAAGTTTAGAACCAAGTTTCTTGCAAACATGTACACCTTCTATTAGGGTTTAGACCAAGTTCCTACATCAACCATTTAATCATCTTGAATCAATCACTAGGCAATTTAATATATACTTGATCCTTTCGATGCATTTTAGTGATTAATTGGGGTTAAAAAATAAAACATTTGTTTATAATGTCATGCATCATGAGGACATAATTGGATGCATAAGGACTACAAGAAACTTGATTGGAAGGACATAAATGATAATATTGTAGATCAAACATATAATCATAATACATAATCACTTATTATTTTGGGACTTAATCATTACATTTGTCAACCAAGTTACTATTCAACACAAAAAAGTAAAGATTCATCAGAACCTTTTGGTGGCACATTCTCCTTCTATGTGGGTTTGCCTGTTATTTACATCAACATGAATAATCTTTTCAAGTCAATAAAAAAAAATACAAGGACTCAAAACCAAGTTTATTTGACAAGTGCATTTTCCTTTTGTCACCATCACCCAAACACATACATTAATCACATCCTAGTCCTCTAGAATTAGACACCATATAAATGTGAAAATAATTCAAGCATTGATGTAAGGAGTCAAAGCCCTTTCTAAGCACATTCTCCTTTGGTCAAGGTTTGCCAAACACATAGAACATCCACTTAGTCCTTTGGAACTACGAGATAGATCAATGAGGAGTATTGAAACAATAAAGTAAAGACTCAAAGCCTTTTCCAAGCACATACACCTCCCACTTAGTCTTTTGGAAGTAGTTGCTAGATTTAGGAAGGTATTTGAGCACCAAAGCAAGGACTCAAAGCCTTTTTCCAATCACATTTTAATATGTAAAAGTTTGCCAAGTAGATACACCTCCCACTTAGACCTTTGGAAACAATCATTAGATTTATGAAGGTACTTCAACACCAAAGCAAGGACTTAAAGCCTTTTTCCAAGCACATTCTATTTATCTCAAAGTTTGCCAAACACCTACACCTCCCACTTAGTCCTTTGCAAGTAGTCACTAGATTTAGGAAGGTACTTCAACACCAGAGTAAGGATTCAAAGCCCCTTTCCAAGCACATTCTACTTATCTCAAAGTTTGCCAAACACATACAAGGTGTTTGCATGCTACAATGGACCCAAAATTTATCAGAATGTTGCAATTTTTAGTACAAACAAGATTTGAAAATTTTGGCGACATGATTAGAAAAGGAACAGTGGTCAAAAGGTGTAGTTAAAGGTGGTTCACATTTTAATCTATCATTATGTTGTGAAATTAGTGTTAATAAGAATGATGTCATAGTCCTTTAGAGTATATCTGTAACATGTAGTTGCCTGTCACATAACCATTGTTTTACAAAAGGACTAAGAAACACTTCTTTTAGTTGGAGATTTTCAATACAAAATTTGCACATTAATGTATATATGTACAAAGAACAATCTTCCATCAAAATTCTTTCAAATTCATTGAAAATCATGAAATTAAAATTAAAATTAAATATAATCCTTTACTAGTATATTATGTTATAATAATGGATATGATTATGATGTTTATAAGTTGTAAAATGTTCTTCCATTGAGGATATGGATGTCTTTGGTGTTATTTTGATTTGTCCATGAAATTGAAGTTGAGTTTTTTAATTAATAAAAAATTGGTATACTATTGCCAAGTAGAATGTTTCAAGTAAGTTTTATAATGTGATTGGTATACATTTACTGAAAGAAATAAACACGAAGTAATTTCATATTTAAGTTTGTATTGATTTATTTATTTTTAAAGCCCATGTCAATTTAATGTAATTTTTTTAAAAATTCAAAATCCATGAGTTTAAAGTTGTGATACTTTTAGTATTTTATGTACATTTAGTTTTGATTACATTTAGGTCCACCGTAGCATGCAAACACCCTAGTACATCTCACACTTAATCCTTTAGCAGTAGGTACTAGTGCTATGAAGGTTATTTCAATATCAAGGTAAAGATTTAAAACCCTTTCCAAACACACTTTGCTTGTGTGAAGGTCTACCAAACACCTACACCTCCCACTTAACCATTTGGAAGTAATCATTAGATTTATGACAATAAAATAAAAAGGCCAAAACAATGACTCCAAACCTATTTTAAGAACATTCTCCTAATGTCAAGGTCTTTTAAACAATTCCCTCAATCAACATGACCTTATCATCGCATTGCCATCTTTTAAATAACTTTAGAAGTAGGAAGTGTTATGATAATTAGTTCCTACAACACCCAAATTGCTCATTAGATTTTGCAAGTACTTTCATTCAAGTCACTTGCAAATAAATTGAATAATTTAATTAAATCACTAAATATATCTATTTGAAAAACTTTTATTGTAGAGGGTTTTGAACTTACTTCATACAAGGTTCACAAACTTGGTTGAAAAATAGAAACACAAAATCAGTAAACTAACTTCTACATTTACATTAAAAGAAATAGAAATAACATTTTTCTTTTAAATTGTAGCAAAGTAGAGTAGATTGAACCACAACTACAAGATAAAATATATAAGACATGGAAATGAATCAACTACTTCAGATACTTGGAGGTAGTGTATTGGATGCATTTGAAATTGCTTCACAGAGGTCCTCAACCTTGTGACATCCTTTCGGTTTGGGAGATGGTGGTTTCTATTTTCCACCACATTATCACCAATTCAACATGATGTTTCAACAACACATCTATGCATTTACCCTTTTATAATATGTCCAAAACATTCCCTAAAATGTCCAACATCATGCACTTCTTGATATTTCTTTAATCAATTCCTAAAATCCTTGCTACTCCCATGTTGCTCCCTTTTGACCCATATGCTACAAGAGTACATACAATCTCCTTGGCCATTACCAACTTAGATGAACAAAACCTTGTCAAACATTCCCCCAATCTCGACCTAAAATTTTCAATTAGTTGTAGGTTGTGTTTCAATGTCTTGATGTCATGCAAATAAGGTGGCATTGCATCAACAAAAATGTCATGAGATACAACCTTCTCCAAAATGGTAGTTTGCGCAACATCAAAACCTTTTAAGAAATTTCAAATGAGCGTGGCCAAGGTCCTCACAAAAGCTACAATCAATCGATTGTCCTTTCTCACATCTTTATTCATTAGGACAACAAACTTTAGTTTGATGCAATTTGTAAGTGCCCTTTCTTCTGCTATTTGTCAAAATTATTCTTCCACACACATTTGGGCTTGATGAAGTTGATACATTTGTTGCCACAATCAATTGTATTCCCTTTTTTCCATTTACGAGCTAACTTGGGATCTTCATCATCCTCATCACTAGACTCTTCATTCTCACCCCTAGCCCCATCATGGGCAACCTCACACCCAACATCGTTTTTAGGTCTTTCATTTTCCAAGAATGACGATGTTTTAACTCTCTCGATTAATCATTTGGAGGTCAATTCAATTGTCCCTACCTAAAACCCCTAAATAATCATGATTTCTAAAATAGTTGATTTAAGACAACAATATTTACATAATGTTATAAAATTCAAACATTACACAACAAACATTTTTTCTTGGATTGATAAGGAGCATGGTAGAGAGGATTCCATGGTGGGCTTGGCTTCTATAAGCCCCCAAATGCACATGTATGGTAACCACTTCATTAACCATGGAGAACTTTTGAGTAAAGTTCTATGGTGGCATTTTAGCAGGCAAAAGAAAGAATGGCAACCATTAAAGTGCAAAGTAACAATGTTTGCCACTAAACCTAAAAGCTTTTGAATATTGTAGATTAATTATTTTTCTCGATTGTGGTCTTACAAGTCACTATAATGTCTTATAATCATCCATATTGGGACAATCATCCATTTTTCATTACATCTATGGATGGACGATGAAGTTTTCATTTGCTTATTTACACATAAATAAATAATTTTTGTTGAAAATAAGAAGTTCAACATGGATTTTGTACATAATTGAACTTTATATGTTTTATTTGTTTCTAAAATACATTAAAAAACCTTCCAAAGCATATTAGGCATTAAGATCATTGTAATCCTTTGTTAACATTATTCTAATTGTGTAGAACATATTTTTCAAAAATAATTAAAAATATATAAAATGCATCAAATTTGCTAGGAATTGTAACTAGAGCCTTCCGTACAAAGGAAGGCACATTTTTGGGTGAAATCTTGTAAGGTGTACCACATAGGACAAAAAGGGCCTAGTCTTTAATATAGTCCTTTCTTACCTTATATTTTGATCCTCATAAAAAATAATGAGTCAAAAGTTGTGAAAATTTTAGAAGGACTATATTTTAGACCATTACAATTATAGATTCCACCATAATCATCTATAAATGTGTTTTTACATGGTAAAAAAGGATTAGGTAAAAAATATAGAAAATGGTGACATTGTGACAAGATTTTGGTACACCTTGAATAATTTGGACTTTTCTTCTTTATGGAAGTTTTCCAAATTATGCATTTTGGGGCTTTCAAAACACATTCAAAGCACTAATATGTATCACCAAATTATATCATGTTTTCAAGTGTTTTTTTTGTAGGTACAAGGTTTCATAGTCATCAAGATTTATTTTTTATGAATTTTGAGAATAAATGGATTAATATAACACAACCTTAAGGACATTTGAAATAAAAATAACAATCAACATAGTCTTTCTTGTTGCTTTGTACTCAAATTAGGAATAGTTAAACATCTTCAAATTATACAAAGAACAAAAAATTCAAAATTCACAAATATATAAACAGTATGCAACAAACTTCACAAAATTCCAATGTTTAAAATTCATGTAGTGATTTTTCAAAGTCAATGCATTGGGGAAAATTTAAATATTTTTTAGAACAAGTTATTAAAAATTTCAGTCAAAAATTCAATTACATGTAAAATTTATTTTTGGGAAAAAAAATTGCAATCCTTTTTTAAAGTAATATGTTTAGATCCTAGTTATATGTTTTGACCCATAGAATAGTTTTTGTTTGAATCATGGAGATTTATGGAAGCTTTCAACATGATAACAAAATTACTTAGACATGTTTTCATTTTTATCTTGAGAAACATGTTATTCTTGTTAACATTTTGAAAACTTTAAAATGACAATAGAATTGATCAGTGTCATGTGTTTGTATACTTAAAAGTCATTGTTACCTAATGTCAAGATATGGTTTTTTAGCATGGATGGTTATGATGTACAAAATCTTTTAGTTTTTAAATGGTTTTTTAAAAATCAATTTGTGAAATTGTATATAATATGTAACATTATTAGTTTGAGTTTTCTACCTAACAAAAAAAATGCACATTTGAAAAATAATCTCAATAATCTTTTCAATAACCTATCAATGTTTAATTTTTATTTTAGTTGGAAATGATGTATCACTAGTAGTGTGTAACAATGCAAAGCCCAAGTTTAATAATTTAATTTGATGGACAATGTAACTTAAGTATTGTGTGGAAATTGTGAAGTATATTACCACATTATGTACTATCATAAACCCACCCATGCACCCACACCTACAAATTCAATTATAGCCCCTCCAATATATCCCACCAATAAAATCATAAGAAATTTATAACTGACAAGCAAATTGAGATTATAAAATAACTTCAGGATGGTTCAACATTGACTTCATGGTTTCACTTATTGGGGGTGTTATGAACACACACACACACACACACACACAAACTTGAGTTCAAGTTTGGGTTCGATTTGGACCCAAGTTTGACTTCAATTTCTCCTTGAATCTAAGTTATTATTGCATCCGTGCATTTGGACATAGACACACCCCTGTGTCACATCAGTATAGGGTTAACCTAGGTTAGAAGTGGTCTTGGGTTCCCAAGACAAGTTTATGGGCGATCGAAATTGGACCTATTTTGGTCGTTGTAAACCTTGTGGTGACTGAAAAAATTTGGTCGTTGTACCTTGTGGTGACTAAAAAAAATTCAATTGTCATACTCGGTTGGGGTATGGCAACCGACTTGTTTTAGTCACCAACCTTGTAGTGCCCGAATTTTTTTTCAATCACCACATGGTACAACAACCAAATTTTTTTTAGTCGCCACAAGGTACAATAACTTTTTTCTTTTTTTTTCAATTGCCACAAGGTATAACGACCATGCCCTGTGATGTTGAAATTTTTTTTTTTCAATTGCCACAAGGTATAACGACCATGCCCTGTGATGTTGAAATTTTTTGATTGTTGACCCTACAACGATAAAAAACTTTTCAATCGCCATGAAAGGGCAAGGGGGGGGGGTTGGGGGTTATGGTCAAGGGCTTTCCAAAAACATATGACACCCCCCCCCCCCCCCCCCCCCCCTTTTTTTTTTTTTTTTTTTTAAATATATTTTCGATTAAAACATGTGGGGTGGGTGTTGTGTTCATGGATTTGGTGTTGTGGTGCTAACACCGCACCACTCAGGTCCTCGCCAGGTGTCGCATCGCGCGCGCTCTCTGCCTGTCGGCGCGCTCGGCCGCGCTCATGCTGCAGCGGGCATGGCGCCGCCGCACCGCGCGCCTGTGCTCCGTCGGGGCGGCGGTGGC
>Ga0116229_10009559_pt1 | contig 14770 bp, 16 predicted proteins | sample S1TSphgellanicum_3_FD_87313 | JGI IMG/M metagenome (GOLD analysis project Ga0116229, IMG submission 87313) | Host-associated microbial communities from peat moss isolated from Minnesota, USA - S1T2_Fc - Sphagnum magellanicum MG | ecosystem: Host-associated > Plants > Peat moss > Unclassified... | reverse complement strand
TGGAGGCGTCCCACGTCCGTCTGCGGGAACGAGTCTTCGCCGTCTGTGATCGCGCCGAGCCGGGCAACCCGCCCGCGCGAGGCACGGAAAAGATCACGGACGGCGGCGGCATGAGCACCGGCCCGACCTGCCGTCACGGCTCCCGTGCGGCGCTCCGTAGCTCGAGCGCGCGTCGGTACGCCGCGTTGTCGCCCACGCGCACGATTGCGGCCGCGAGCTGCGCGGCCTGTTTGAGCGGCAGTTCGGCGAGCAGCAGCTCGAGCACGCGGTCGAGTTCGCCGAGCGCCGCCGCCGCAGGCAGGGCGGGCGGCGCGCCGGCGATCACCACGACGAGTTCGCCGCGCCCGATCGCTGCATCCGTCGCGCTGTGCAGCGAGAGCTCCCCGAGCGAGCCGCGATACAAGGTTTCGTGGAGCTTGGTGAGCTCGCGCGCAATCACCGCAGCGCGCTCCCGGCCGAGCGCCGCCGCGCAATCGCCGAGCATCGCGCCGATGCGGTGCGGAGACTCGTAGAACACCAGCGTGCGTGCTTCGTCGCCGAGCACGCCCAAGCGCGCGCGCCGCGCGCCCGCGCGGGCGGGAAGAAATCCCTCGAAGCAAAATCGATCGGTGGGCAACGCGGCGACGGACAAGGCGGCGACCGCCGCGCAGGGTCCCGGCACCGCGACCACCCCCACCCCCGCCGCCGCCGCCGCGCGCACGAGTTCGTAACCGGGATCGCTGATCGCGGGTGTGCCCGCGTCGCTCACCAACGCGATGTCGGCGCCCGCCTGCATGCGGGCGAGCAATTCCGGCGCCCGCTGCCGCTCGTTGTGATCATGCAGGGACACGAGCGGTGTCGCGATGCCGAAATGGCGCAGCAAGGCTCCCGTGTGGCGCGTATCCTCGGCCGCGATCAGCGTGCAGCCGCCGAGCACTTCACGCGCCCGCGGACTCAAATCACCGAGATTGCCGATCGGTGTCGCCACGACGTAGAGCCGTCCGACCGGATTGATTGCCACGGTATAATCCGCACCTTCCCCGAATGCTGGTGGGTGAGCAGCGTATGGCAGCGATGCGACGACGTCCATGGTTCAGGCTCGGCTGGCTGCTCGCGAACCTCTTGGCGGAGGCGGCGTGCAGCCTGATGCAGCCCGTCGAGACGCGGCCCGACCCGCAGGCCCAGGTGCAGCGCCTCGCCCAATCCGGCCATCACGCCGAGGCCGCGCGCGGCTACGCCGAGCTCGCGGCGAATACGCCGGCGAACCGCGATTACTTCGAACTGCAGAGCGGCGATCAGTGGATCGCCGCCGGAAACCTCGCGGCCGCCCACCAAGCGCTCGCGAGCGTCTCGCCCGATGCGCGCACGAAGCTGCCGATCCTGCGCGCGCTCGTGAGCGCGGAACTCGCCCTCGCCGAGAATGACGGGGCGCGCGCGATTCGCGAACTGGACCAGATTCCCGTGCCGACACAGCCCGATGAGGCGCAGAGTTATTGGTGGATCCGCGGCAAGGCGGCGTTCCAGTCGGGCCACCCGGTCGAGGGGGTGCGGGCCTACGTCGAACGGGAGCGTTCGTTGTCCGATCGTGAGAGCCTGCGCGCGAGCCGCCAGGATCTTTATGCACACCTGCGCGCCGCCGCCGAGCACGGGCCCCCCATCAAGCCGCCCGCGAAGTCCGACCCGATCGTGAACGGGTGGCTCGAGCTCGCACCGATCACGGTCGAATTGGCGCGCAATCCGCAGCACGCCAGTGCGGCGCTCGCCGCCTGGAAGCAGCGTTTTCCAGGCCACCCCGCCGCCGACTCGCTGGCGACGGCCGCGCAGGCCGAGCTCGCGCCGGCGAACGCCTATCCGAATCAGATCGCCCTGCTGCTGCCGCTCTCGGGACGCAGCGAATCGCTCGGCGTCGCGGTCCGCGACGGCTTCATATCGGCCTATTTCGAGCAGGATGCGGGGCTGCGCCCGCGGCTGCGCATCTACGACGTGGCCGCGATCCCGATCGCACAGGCCTACAATCAGGCCATCGAGGAGGGTGCGAGCTTCGTGGTCGGTCCGCTCACGAAGGAAGACGTCGCCGCGATTGCGCCGCTCACCACGGGCCGGGTGCCGGTGCTCGCGCTCAATTTTCTGAACGACGGCATCGGCAATGCACGCAATCTGTACCAGTTCGCGCTGCTGCCCGAAGACGAGGCCCGCATGGTGGCGCGGCGCGTGGCCTCCGAGGGCAGGCTCAAGGGCGTCGCGATCGTGCCCGACGGGGAATGGGGAGACCGCGTCTCGGCCGCCTTCGCCGACGAACTCGGACGGCTCGGCGGCGACGTGCTCGCGAGCCAGCGCTACCAGGCGCAGCGTGCCGACTACGCCGACGTCATCAAGCAGGCGCTGCAGATCCATGCGGTGCACGGAGAACCCTCCACCCACCGCGTCGATGCGAGTTTCGTGTTCATTCCGGTGTTGAACGCGGGCGCGGCCCGCCAAATGGTGCCGCAGCTGAAATTCCAGTATGCCGGCGACGTGCCCGAATACTCGACCTCGGACGCGTTCGAACCCGATGCGCGCGCCAACAGCGACATCGACGGCCTCATGTTTCCCGACATGCCCTGGATGATCTCCAACGACCCGGTCACGAGCCAGATCCGCGACACGGTGCACGAGGCGTGGCCGAGCCGCACGGCGCGCCGCGACCCGCTCTACGCCTTCGGCTTCGACGCGTATCGGCTGGTGCCGGCGCTGCGCGGCAAGTCGTTTCGCGAGGAGAGCGGCATCGCGGGCATGACCGGGCGGCTGCGCCTCGACGACCAGAATCGCATTCGCCGCGACCTCGAGTGGGCCCAGGTGCGCGGTGGCGTCGCCCAGGCTTTCTGAAAGAACGTGGCCGATTCGGCGCGCGACGCGGCCCAGCGGGTGTGGCAATCTGCGGCGCACCATGCAGAGGTGCCGCAGCGTACCGCCGCCTCCCGCGCCCCGCCGCTCGGCATCCGGCGCGGCCGACGGGCGCCTGCCTCGGGGCGCGCAGGCGGAGCGCCTCGCGGCACTCCACCTCGAGCGCTGCGGGGTGCGCATCATCGCCCGCAACTTCCGCTGGCGCGGCGGCGAATTGGACCTCATCGGCGTGGCCGACGACCTGCTGCTGTTCGTCGAAGTGCGTCAACGCACGCGCGCCGATTTCGGCGGCGGGCTCGCGTCGGTGGATTTTCGCAAGCGCCGGAAGCTGCGCCGCGCCGCGGAGGTTTTCCGGCTGCGGCGGCCGGAATGGCGTGCCCACCGGGCGCGCTTCGACGTACTCGCCCTCGAGGGTGACGTACTCGCGCTCGAGGGTGACGTACTCGCCCTGGAGGCCGGCTCAGGCGCGCTCGACGGTACCGCCGTGGGAGCCGCGCACCTCGTCTGGGTGAAGGACGCCTTCATTTGACCACTTGCAGCTTCGGGCGCTTTCCCGGGGTGGCCGGCGCGGCCTTGCCCGTCGGGGCACCTCCGGGCGTCGTCGTCGGCGGCCGATCGGTCGGATCGGGATCGGCATCCCCTTCCGGGAAGATCATGCCCTGCCCCGTCTCGCGCGCATAGATGCCGAGCACCGCGCGGACCGGAACCTCCACGGCGAAACTGACGCCGCCGAAACGCGCCTCGAAATTCACGGATTCATTGCCGAGCTTCAAGAACTGAGTCGCCGTGAAGCTCACGTTCAAGACGATCTTGCCGTCCTTGACGTACTGCCTCGGGACGACGACGCCCTCGGCGGTCGCATCGACCACGATGTGCGGCGTCTCCCCGCTGTCGGTGATCCACTCGTGCAGCGCCCGCAGCAGATAAGGCCGGCGCGGCTTCACGGCCGCATTTCCCGCTCGGCCCCGGTCAGGGAGGCGCGGAAGGTGGAGCGGGCGAAAATCGCGTTCATGTATTTCACGATCGGTTGCGCCTGGGCCGGCAGGTCGATTCCGTAGAACGGCAGGCGCCATAGTATCGGGGCAATGCTCGCATCGACCAGTGAAAATTCGTCGCTCAGGAAAAACGGCTTGGCCTTGAACACCTCGGCGCTCGCGCTGATCGCCTCCCCGAGGATCTTGCGGCTGTGCGCGGCCGTCGCGCTATTCACGCCCTGTTCGATGTCGTGGGCGAGCGCATACCAGTCGCGCTCGACGCGGTACAGCGCGACCCGAAACTGCGCGCGCGTGACCGGATCGATCGGCATCAGCGGTGGATGGGGGAACCTCTCGTCCAAATACTCGATGATCACGCGCGAGTCGTACAGCACGAGATCCCGGTCGACGAGCGTGGGGACGCTCTGATACGGGTTCAAGTCGAGCAGGTCCTCGGGCAGCCGTGCCATGTCGACGTCGACGAGGTCGATCGCGATGCCCTTCTCGGCCAGCACGAAACGCGCCCGGTGACTCCACGGATCCGTGGGTGCCGAAAACAATGTCATCACCGAGCGACGTACCACGGCATCTCCTGCGGAGCACCCGAATTGGCTTGCGGCCGTCCCGATCCGCTGCTGCGCCGGGCGGTACGACCGCGGAGCCGGTTACCCGGCCCGCGGTGCTAGTGTACGTCCTTCCAGTATTCCTTTTTCAGCAGCCAGGCAAATACGAAGAAAACGAGCAGGAACAAGATCACGTAGACGCCCATCGACTGCCGTTTGGCCTTGATCGGTTCGCCCGCGTAGTCGAGGAAGTTGGTGATGTCCCGGACGAACTGATCGTACTCCTCCGGCTTCAACGCGCCCGGCGTCATGAGTTCCACGCCGCTCAGCACCATTTTCGCGTCGCCATGATCGTCCGGCACGTTCTTGAAAACCGCCTTCTGGAGCCCCTGCAGGGGGGCCAGCACGAAGGGCATCGCAGCATTCGGCAGATAATAGTTGTTGACCCCCCAGATGCGGGTCTTGTCGACATAGAAGCCTTTCAAGAACGAATAAATGTAGTCCGTCCCCTTCGCCCGGGCGACCAGGGACAGGTCCGGCGGGCGCTTGCCGAACCACTTCTCGGAATCCGCGGGCATCGCGGAGATCACGTCGTCGAACGGCTTGTCCGACGTGAACATCAAGTTCTGGGTGAGTTCCGGCAGCGGAATCTTGAGGTCGGCCGCCATGCGGTTGTAGCGCACGTATTTCAACGAATGACAGCCGGAGCAGTAGTTCATGAAATTGCGTGCGCCGCGCTGCAAGGACTCCGTGTTGTTGATGTTCGTGTCGGCTTCGAGCAGGCCGGACTCCTCCTCCGCCAGGGCTGCGCCGGCGGGAAGCGCCAGCAGCAGCAGCATGCCGAGAGGCTTGAAGATCCCCTTGAAGATCATGTCACGTAACCCTTTCCGGCACCGGCTTGTAGGAATCGAGCTTCGTGTAGATCGGCATCAGCAGGAAGAACGCGAAGTACAGACCCGTGCCGATCTTCGCGAGCAGCGGATAGATGCCTGCGGGCGGCTTCAAGCCGCAGACGCCGAGCGTGACGAAGGACACGACGAAAATGGCGAGCGCGATCTTGTAGAGCGGGCCCCGGTAGCGGATCGACTTGACCGGCGATCGGTCGAGCCAGGGCACGAAGAACAGCACCACGATCGCGCCGCCCATCACGAGCACGCCCCAGACCTGGGTGCCCGCGAACGAGGGTATCGCGCGCAGCATCGCGTAGAACGGCGTGAAGTACCAGACCGGCGCGATGTGCGGCGGCGTTTGCAGCGGATTGGCCGGATCGAAGTTCGGCGCCTCGAGGAACAGGCCGCCGAAGGTCGGGGCGAAGAAGATCACGGCGCAGAAAATCAGCAGAAATCCGGCGATGCCGACCAGATCCTTGACCGTGTAATAGGGGTGAAAGGGGATGCCGTCGAGCGGATGGCCGTCCGGGCCCTTTTTCTTCTTGATCTCGATGCCGTCGGGATTGTTCGAGCCCACTTCGTGCAGCGCCATGAGGTGCGCGATCACGAGGAACACGAGGGCGAGCGGAATCGCCGCGACGTGCAGCGCGAAGAATCGGTTCAGGGTCGCGTCGGCGATCACGTAATCGCCGCGGATCCACTCCACGAGGCTGCCGCCGATCACCGGCAGGCTCCCGAACAGCGACACGATGACCTGGGCGCCCCAGAAGCTCATGTTGCCCCAGGGCAGCACGTAGCCCATGAAGGCCTCGGCCATCAGCATCAGGAAGATCACGCAGCCGAAGATCCAGAGCAGCTCGCGCGGCTTGCGCGCCGATCCGTACATCAGCGCGCGGAACATGTGCAGGTACACGACGATGAAGAATGCCGACGCTCCGGTCGAATGCATGTAACGGATCAGCCAACCCCAGTCGAGGTCGCGCATGATGTACTCGACGGAATTGAAGGCCTCGGCCGACGACGGCTTGTAGCTCATCGTGAGAAAGATGCCCGTGACGAGCTGATTCGCGAACACCACCAGCGAGAGGACGCCGAACAGGTACCAGAAGTTGAAGTTCTTCGGCGCGTAATACTCGGCGACCTGCGATTTCCACAACACCGACAGCGGAAAGCGCTCATCGATCCAACCTAAGAAGCCTCCGCTCTTGCCTGAAGGCGTGGATTCCGGGACTGCGGCCATGGGTTGTCGACCTCTCTTGCGTTGCTGGTTTGACTCGAGTGCGTTGCCTGATCAAGTTTGCCCGGGCAGGTTTGCCCGATCAGGCGGTCTTGGCGGCGTCGTCGACGCCGATCACGACGTGCGCATCCGCGCTGATCGCATAAGACGGCACCGTCAGATTCTTCGGCGCCGGCTGATTCTTGAAGACGCGGCCCGACAAGTCGTACTTAGAGCCGTGACAGGGGCAGTAAAAGCCGCCGGGCCAGTTGGCCCCGAGGTCCGCACCCGCGACCTGCACGGGATTGTTCGGCTCGAAGGCGCCGAGCGGCGAACAGCCGAGATGCGTGCATACGGCGAGGCCGATCCAGAACTCCGGGTTCCGCGCGCGCGCGGGACCGGCGGCCTTGATGTAGGCGGGCTGCAGCGAATCGTCGGAGTTGGGGTCCGCGAGCACTCCGTTGTGGTCGCCGAGATGATCGATGATGTCCTTGGACCGGCGTATGACGTATACCGGCTGGCCGCGCCAGACGACCTTGAGCATCTGACCGGCCTCGAGTTTGGAGGCGTCCACGTCGACCGGCGCGCCGAGCGCCTTGGCGCGCGCGCTCGGCTCCCAGGAGGCGATGAACGGAGCGGCGGCGAATGCGACGCCGATAGCGCCCGTACCCACCGTTGCGGCCGTCAGCAGGCGGCGGCGGCCGAGATCTACCTTCTCGTTCATGCGATCGTCCTCGTCCGGTGCTTTGACAAATCTTTACAGTGCGAGCCGTGCGCAGCGTTTCACAAACGCCGGGCGTAGTGTTCCACACACAAGGTTCGGAGCGCATTATACACTGGAAGAATTGATACCAAGCAGGCGCGGCGACATGTTCGCGGGACCATTTGTCGGTCGTCGCGCAGTCGTCTTGAGGACATCAAGTGCAGAACACCCGCATCCTCGTGACTTTTCTGGTCCGGGCGCTCGTCGTCGGCCTCGCGGCGGCGTTTTTGATCGTCTGGTGGAGACCCTCGCTGCTGAACGCGGTGAACCCCGCCGCGCGCGGCGTTGCGGTGCCGGCCGCCGCTCCGGCCGTGGCGCTCACCGGCGTCCCCGCCCGCCCGCCGGTCGTGGTCGTTGCGAGCTTCGCCGACGCCGTGGCCCGCGCAGCGCCTGCGGTCGTGAACATCTACACGGCGCGGGTCGTCACCGAACGGGCACAGATCGAGCCGCTCGATGAGGCTTACGGCTACTGGCCCCTGTACCGGCAACACCTCGAGCGCAGCCTGGGCTCGGGTGTGATCGTCGATGCGGCCGGCACCATCGTGACCAACCAGCACGTGATCGCGGGCGCCGATTCCATCAAGGTCCAGCTCGCGGACGGGCGCGTCGCCGATGCGGGGATCGTGGGCCAGGATCCGGACACCGACTTGGCGATCCTGCATCTGTCGCTCGGCAAGCTGCCGACCATGCCGCTCGGCCGCTCCGACGCGCTGCGCGTGGGGGACATCGTGCTCGCGATCGGCAATCCCTACGGACTCAGCCAGACCGTGACCCAGGGCATCGTGAGCGCCACCGGCCGCGGGCAGCTCGGTCTCGCGACCTTCGAAAACTTCATTCAAACCGACGCTGCGATCAATCTCGGCAATTCCGGCGGCGCGCTGATCGATGCGCACGGCGCGCTGGTCGGCATCAACACCGCGGTGCTGAACCGCGCCTACGGCGGTCCCGAAGGCATCGGCTTCGCGATCCCGGTGAATCTCGTGCGCGGCGTCATGCAACAGATCCTCGCCAACGGCCACGTGGTGCGCGGATGGCTCGGCATCGTGCCGCAGGATCTCAGCGACGCCGAAGCCGAGCGGGCGGGCATTGGTGCGGGCGACGGCGTCACCGCCGTGTACATCGTGGACAAGAGCCCTGCCTCTGCGGCGGGGATACGCCGCGGCGATTTGATCACGGCGCTCGACGGCGAACCGGTGCACGGCACCCAGGACCTCGTGAGCCGGATCGCTGCCCTCCACCCCGGTGCGCTCATCGAGCTGTCCGGACGCCACGGAGCGCAGGCGTTCAAGATGAGCATCCGCGTGATCGAGCGCCCGATCCACGACATGCAGCATCCGCAAGGCGCGTGACGCGCCGCATGGCCTAACCGGGCGTCCGCCGGATCCTCGCGCCGAGCTGTTGGAGCTTCTCCTCGATCGCCTCGTAGCCGCGGTCGATGTGGTAGATGCGTTCGATCTCGGTGCGGCCCTCGGCGACCAGCGCCGCGATGATGAGGCTCGCCGACGCGCGCAGGTCCGTCGCCATGACCGGCGCCGCGGTGAGCCGCGCGACGCCCTTGATGATCGCGGTGTTGCCCTCGAGGCGGATCTCAGCCCCCATGCGGCGCATCTCCAGCATGTGCATGAAGCGATTCTCGAAGATCGTCTCGGTGATCGTGCCGACGCCGCTCGCCACCGTGTTGAGTGCGGCGAACTGCGCCTGCATGTCGGTGGGGAACGCCGGGTACGGGGCGGTGCGGATGTCGACCGCGACGGGGCGCCGCCCGCGCATGTCGACCTCGATCCAGTTCTCGCCGGTCGCGACGTCGGCGCCGGCCTCCCGCAGTTTCGCGAGCACCGCGTCGAGATGGTCCGGCCGGGTGTTCTTGACGCGCACCTGACCGCCCGTGATGGCGGCCGCGACCAGATAAGTGCCGGTCTCGATGCGGTCCGGCAGCACTTCGTAGCGCGTGCCGTGCAGCCGCTCCACGCCCTCGATCACGATCTTGTCGGTGCCGGCGCCGCTGATCCGCGCACCCATCGCGTTCAGGAAGTTGGCGAGATCGACCACCTCGGGCTCGCGCGCCGCATTTTCGAGCACGGTCTCGCCCGCGGCGAGCGTGGCCGCCATCATGAGGTTCTCGGTGCCCGTCACCGTGACGGTGTCGAGCACCAGCCGCGCGCCGCGCAGGCGGCCCGCGCGCGCCTTGATGTAGCCGTTCTCGATGTGGATGTCGGCACCCATGGCCTGCAGCCCGGCAACGTGGATGTTGACGGGCCGCGCGCCGATCGCACAGCCGCCGGGCAGGGAGACGTCCGCGGACCCGAAACGCGCGAGCAGCGGGCCCAGCACGAGGATCGAGGCACGCATCGTCTTGACGAGCTGATAGGGGGCGAAGTACTCGGTGATCGTCGCCGCATCGACCTCGATGCGCATCTTCTCGTCAACGGTCACCGACACGCCCATGCGGCCGAGCAGCTCGATCATCGTGGTCACGTCCTGCAGGTGCGGGACGTTCGAGACCGTCACCGGGCCGTCCGCCAGCAGGCAGCCGGCGAGTATCGGCAGCGTGGCGTTCTTCGCGCCGGAAATGCGGATCTCGCCCGACAGCGGGATGCCGCCGTGAATCTGCAGCTTGTCCACGCGTTGACTCCGATGGCACGCGGCTTGTCAGCCGCCGTCCCGTTGTGCGAATTCTTCGGGCGTGAACACCTGCAGGGCGAGCGCGTGGATCTCGTTGCCGACCGCGGCACCGAGCGTCGCGTAGACGAGCTGATGGCGCGCGACCCTGCGCTTGCCGGCGAACGCCGCCGCGATGACGAGGGCCTCGAAGTGCACGTTGTCGGGGCTCGTGACCTCGGCCCTCGCGCCCGGCAGGCCGGCCTGGATGCGCTCGGCCACCTGTTCTGGATTCATGCCCGCTCCTCCCACGAATTCCTGACCCGTCGAGTGTACAAACAATGCCGCCGTGAACCCAATCCGCCTGCGCACGCGGGCATAAGCGGTATCATCCGCCCCATGCACCGCGCTCATACGGACGAAAGCCTGATCGACGTCGCGCGTCAGGCGCTCAACATCGAAATCGAGGGAATACGCGCTCAATTACCCAAGCTCGGGCCCGACTTTGCCCGCGCCTGCCGCATCTGCCTCGACTGCCGCGGCCGCATCGTCGTGACCGGCATGGGCAAGTCGGGCCACATTGCGGGCAAGATCGCCGCGACGCTCGCCAGCACCGGCACCCCGGCTTTTTTCGTGCATTCCGGGGAGGCGAGCCATGGCGACATCGGCATGCTCACCCGCGACGACGCCGTACTCGCGCTCTCGAATTCCGGCGAAACGGACGAGATCCTGACGATTATACCCGTGATCAAGCGGCTCGGCGTGCCACTGCTGTCGATGACCGGGAATGCCGCCTCCGCGCTCGCGCGCGCCTCCACCGTGCATCTCGACATCGGCGTGCCGGCCGAGGCTTGTCCGCTGAACCTCGCGCCGACCGCGAGCACGACGGCCGCCCTGGCGGTCGGCGATGCCCTGGCGGTCGCCTTGTTGAAGGCGCGCGGCTTCACCGAAGCGGACTTTGCCCGCTCACATCCGGCGGGCAATCTCGGCCGCCGGCTGCTCCTGCACGTCGCCGACGTGATGCGCACCGGCGCCGCCGTACCGCGCGTCACGGCCGACACGGCGCTCGTCCAAGGCCTGCTGGAAATGACCCGCAAGGGTCTCGGGATGACCACCGTCGTCGACGCCGATGAGCGCCTGGTCGGCATCTTCACGGACGGCGATCTGCGCCGGGTGCTCGATCGGGGGGTCGATTTGCGCGGCGTGCGCATGGCGGAGGTCATGACGCGCGCGGCGCGGACGGCCGATCCCTCGATGCTCGCCGCCGAGGCCGTGCATCTGATGGAGCAGTACCGCATCACGGCGCTGCCGGTCGTCGATGCCGGCTCGCGCGTGGCCGGTGCCCTGAACGTCCACGACCTGATGCGCGCGGGGGTCGTATGAGCGCCCGCACCGAGGCGCGCGGGGGTCGTATCAGCGCCCGGACCGATGCGCGCGGGGGTCATGTGCGAGCCCATGCGCGCGGGGGTCAGATGCGGGCCCGCAAGCCGACGCCGCTGCGCCGGATCGCGCTGCTCGCGCTCGACGTCGACGGCGTGCTCACCGACGGCCGGCTGTATTTCACGGCACGCGGCGAGGTCATGAAGGCGTTCCATGTGCGCGACGGGCACGGCATCAAGCTGCTCATGGCGAGCGGCATCGCCGTGGCCGCCATCAGCGGCCGGCGCTCGGCGGCGGTGACGGCGCGCATGCGCGAACTCGGTGTGACCAGCGTGGTGCAAGGCTGTACCGACAAGGTCGCCGCATTGCAGCGCATTTGCGCCAAGCGGGGCTTGAGCCCACTCGTCTGCGCCTGCCTCGTCGACGACACGCCGGACCTCGCGCTCATGTCCGCCGTCGGCTTTGCGGCCGCCGTCTCCGACGCCCATCCGCTCGTGCGCACCGCGGCGCATTGGGTCGCCGGCACCGCGGGCGGCCGGGGCGCCGTGCGCGAACTCTGCGACGTGCTGCTGCGCGCTCGCAACCTTCGCCACTGACGTGCTGTTCCGCATCTTCACGATCCTGGCCGTCGCGGCCCTCGTCGTCATCACCTGGAATCTGAGCAACCCCGGGCACACGCCGAGCGCGCCGATCGACGCCGAGCGCGCCCACACGCCGGGCTATTTCCTCAACAACGCGATTCTCTCCGACTACGACGAGCAGGGCGATCCGTCCATCCGCCTCACCGCCGCGCGCATCGACCAGATCGATCACGGCACGGAAGTCGCCTTGAACGACGTGCGCGTCGATTACCAGTCCCCGAACGGCCAGGCATGGGTCGCGTTCGGCGATCAGGCCCACGTACAGCCGGGGGGCAAAGTGGTCGACATGTCCGGCGACGTGCGCTTGAAGGGGCTCGAGGACGGGCCCGAGGGGCCGGCCGTGATCCGGGCGGATACAATGAGCTATGACGTTCCGGCAGGAGTGGCCACGACCAGCAGCGACGTGCAGATCACGCTCGGGAAGCACAGTTTGAACTCCCGCGGCATGGTCGCGAACCTCAAGGACCGCAGCGTGCGTCTGGAACAGCGTGTCAATGGCCATTTTCTGCCCTGAGAGCGCCGCGTCGTCGCGCCGCGGCGCGAGCCGGCACGCGCAGCGCGCGCTCGCTGCCGCGCTCTGGCTTTGTGCCGCGCTGCTGCCGCCCTGCGGGGACGGGGTGGCCCGCGCCGCGGGAGCCGCGCGCGGCTTGGGGAACCTGCCGATCGACCTCAAGGCCGATCACTCGGACGTGGACCTCAAGAACAACGTGCTGACGTTCCGCAAGATCACCATTTCGCAGGGCACCATGGCGGCGTCGGCCGACCAGGCGGAAGTGACCGGCACGAAGCTCGAATTCGACAACAGCAAATGGGTGTTCCGCGGCAACGTGCGCATGACCATGGACCGCGGCGTGCTCACCGCGGATTACGCCGAGATCACCTTCATCGACAAAGTGCTCGCCCATGCGCTCGCCACCGGCAAACCGGCCGCGTTCGAACAGGCGAACCTCAAGACCGGCAGGCTCGCCAAGGGTCACGCGGACAGCATCGACTACAACGTGACCAAGGACGAAATCCGGCTGCTCAAGAACGCCTACGTGACGGACGGCCTCAACGAAATGCACGGGGAATCGCTGAAATACGACGTACTCGCGCAAAAGATCATCGCGGATGTCGCGGACCAGGACTCGCAGCGCGTCCACATCACGATCACGCCGCCGCCGGCCAAGACACCCCCGGGCACCGTGCCGGCGCCGAGCGGCGCCAATCCCAAACCATGACGTGGCTGCGCGCCGTGAATTTGAGCAAGACCTACAAGTCCCGCCAGGTGGTCCGGGATTTGTCGCTGAACGTGGGCGGCGGGGAGGTGGTCGGACTGCTCGGTCCCAACGGCGCGGGGAAAACCACGGCGTTCTACATGATCGTCGGCCTGGCGCGCTGCGAACGCGGCGAGATCTTGCTGAACGATCGCGACATCAGCCGGCTGCCGATGCACCGCCGCGCGCAACTCGGCTTGGGCTACCTGCCGCAGGAGCCGAGCATATTCCGCAAGCTGACGGTGGCCGACAACATCATGGCAGTGCTCGAAACGCGGCACGGCATACGCAGCGCGCAGCGCGCGCAGCGCCTCGAGGAACTGCTCGAAGAGCTGCACATCGGCCACGTACGCGAGAGCCTCGGAGTGAGCCTCTCGGGCGGGGAGCGGCGCCGCGTGGAAATCGCCCGCGCGCTGGCCGCCGATCCGCGCTTCATTCTCCTGGATGAACCTTTTGCCGGCGTCGACCCGCTGTCGGTCGGCGATATTCAGAGGATAATCAAGCACTTGTCTAGCAAGGGCATCGGTGTGCTGATTACCGATCATAATGTCCGGGAGACGCTCGGCATCTGCGGCAGAGCGTATATCGTCAGTCAGGGCACGGTCATCGCTTCTGGATCTGCGGAACAGATTCTTGCTAACGCGCAGGTCCGTGAGGTGTACTTGGGTCAGGATTTCAAACTCTAGGCGCATACGTCCACAACGTCATGATGAAGCCCAGTTTGCAGCTTCGTATCGGTCAACAGCTGACGATGACCCCGCAGCTGCAACAGGCTATTCGTTTGCTGCAGCTGCCCGCGCTCGATCTGCAGGCCCATGTGCGCGAAACGCTCGAAACCAACATCATGCTCGAGGCCGACGAAGAACTCGGTGCCGAGGCGCCCGTCGAGCCGATCCGCGACTCCGACGAAGCACCGGTGCGCGAGGACTACGCGGAACTCGACGGCAACTCGACGATCGGCGACCAGCGCGAGGAGCCCGAGGTCGAAATCGCCGACGAGGCCTGGGGGGAACAGACCACGGGGCCGTCCGACTCCTCTTGGTCCGGCGACGACGATCGCAACGGCGACTACAGCAATCAGCGCGCGCAGACCCTTCAGGAACAGCTCATCGACCAGCTGGCCCTCGCCCATCTGTCGCCGGTCGATGCGGCGATCGCGCGCGTGATCACCGATGCGATCTCGGACGACGGTTACCTGCAGGGCGGTCTCGACAACATCGTGGCGAGCCTCAAACCCGAGATCGACGCCTCCTTGGAGGATGTGGAGCGGGTGCTCGGCGCCGTGCAATCGCTCGAACCGGCGGGGGTCGGTGCCCGCAATCTCGGCGAGTGCATCGCACTGCAGCTCGCGCAGCTCGATCCGGCCACCCCGGCGCGCGAGATCGCATTGAAAGTGGCACTCGAACATCTCGACCTGGTCGCCGAGCAGCAGTGGCTGCTGCTGCGGCGCCAGCTTCGCTGTAGCGAGGTCGACCTGGAAATGGCGGTCGCCTTGGTGCGCTCATGCCATCCGCGCCCGGGCACCGCGGTCAGCGCGGGACAAGCCGAATACGTGATCCCGGACGTTTTCGTGCGGCGCACCGAGCATGGCTGGATCGTCGAGATGAATCAGGCGACCGTGCCGCGA
>Ga0116229_10009558_pt1 | contig 14770 bp, 8 predicted proteins | sample S1TSphgellanicum_3_FD_87313 | JGI IMG/M metagenome (GOLD analysis project Ga0116229, IMG submission 87313) | Host-associated microbial communities from peat moss isolated from Minnesota, USA - S1T2_Fc - Sphagnum magellanicum MG | ecosystem: Host-associated > Plants > Peat moss > Unclassified... | reverse complement strand
TGTTGGTACCGGAAGCCCGTTTCTCGACCATCCTGCGCCATACCAACAGCGGTACCAACAAAGTGGCTCGGCTGGGGTGACATGCAGTGATACGGGATAGGAAGAAAAATCCTTTTCAGTCAAAGGGTTCGGGCGATTTTCGGCACGGCGCGAGACGGTCTGAAACCACCCTAATTCACTCCCACTCAATCGTCCCCGGCGGCTTGCTTGTAATGTCGTATGTCACGCGGTTTATCCCCCGCACTTCGTTCACAATACGGTTTGAAACGCGCGTCAAAAAACTCATGTCAAAAGGATAGACATCCGCCGTCATGCCGTCCGTGCTGGTAACGGCGCGCAGCGCGCAGACCTGGTCATAGGTGCGGCCATCGCCCATCACGCCGACGGATTTGACCGGCAGCAGCACCGCGAAAGCTTGCCAGATGGCGTCATACAGGCCTGCTGAGCGGATTTCTTCCAGGTAAATCGCATCGGCCTTTTGCAGGATCTGCACGGCCTCGCGGGTGACGGGGCCGAGAATACGGATGGCAAGGCCGGGACCGGGGAAAGGATGGCGGCCGACAATGGCCTCGGGCAGGCCAAGCTCCCGGCCCAGCGCGCGGACTTCATCCTTAAAAAGTTCGCGCAAGGGCTCAACAAGCTGCATTTTCATATGCGCCGGCAGGCCGCCGACATTGTGGTGGGATTTGATGGTGACACTGGGGCCGCCCAAGGCGCTGACGGATTCAATAACGTCTGGATACAGTGTGCCTTGCGCCAGAAAATCCGCGCCGCCGATCTTGGCGGCTTCCTCGTCAAACACATCTATAAACAGCCGGCCGATGATTTTTCGTTTTTGCTCCGGGTCGGTTACGCCCGCCAAGTTATCGAGAAACAATTCGGACGCGTCACGGTGAATCAGTTTGATATTAAAACGGTCACGAAACACTTCCACCACCTGGGCGGCTTCACCGGCGCGCAACACACCGTGGTCGACAAAAATGCAGGTGAGTTGGTCGCCGATGGCCTCGTGGATCAGCGCCGCCGCCACGGAAGAATCGACGCCGCCAGAAAGCCCGCAGACGACGCGGCCGGACCCCACCTGGGCACGGATTTTTTGCTTTTCCGCCTCGCGGAAGCCCGCCATCGTCCAATTGCCGGAAAGGCCGCAGACTTTATGGGTAAAATTGCGCAGCAATTGCGCGCCATGCGGTGTGTGCACAACTTCCGGGTGGAACATCGCGCCGTAAAAATGCCGCTTATCATCCGCGATCAGCGCGTAGGGCGCGCCTTCGCTGACCGCGACGGTCCGAAAACCATCAGGTGCTCTAGAAATGTGGTCGCCATGGCTCATCCAGACTTGTTCGCGGGCACCCACGCTCCAGATGCCCTCGAACAGCGCGCAATCCTCGGTCACGTCCACGAAGGCACGGCCGAATTCGCGGATCTCGGCACCGCTTGCGTCGCCGCCAAGCTGCACGCACATGGCCATCTGGCCGTAGCAAATGCCGAGAACCGGCACGCCGGCCTCAAATATCTGGTCCGGGGCGCGCGGCGAGCCTTCGTCCGAAACGCTGGCCGGGCCGCCTGAAAGGATATAGCCGCGTGCGCCGAAAGCGGCGATGCGGGCGGGGTCTGCGTTAAAAGGCCAGATTTCGCAATAAACGCCGGATTCCCGCAGGCGGCGGGCGATCAACTGCGTGAACTGGGAGCCAAAATCAAGAATCAGGATTTTTTCGTCTTGCATGGCCGCAAACAGCACGGTCGCGGCCGGATCACAAGTATTATCCGGGAGCACCCGCGCAGGACGCGCCGCCATAGACGCAGAACCGGCTGCAATGCGGGTGGTCAAGTGTCACGGGCTCATCCCAGGTAGGCAAATCGCGGTCCGGGAGCAAGGTGCAGGGAACGAAGTTGATTTCGGCCCTGCCTTTGCGCTGGACGGCCATGCGGGAGGATTGGCACATGGCGGGGGGCGCTGCCCCAAGCGCGGCGGCGGTGACCGGCTGGGCGGGGGAGGAGAAGTAGTCCATTTCGGGGAATAGGGTGAGGTGTTCGATGGCCAGGCCGTGTGCTTCGAACAGGCGGGCGAAACCGGTTTGCATCATCGGCTCGGTCTCGCCCCAGGGGGTGCGAGCGGCGACTGAGAGGTTTGCGCCGGCTTCGGCGAGGATTTTCAGGCCGTCGATGGTGGCCGCAAAACTATCCTTGCCACGCAGGGCTTCGTGCCGGTCGTGCAGGTAGTGGTCGAGGGATACGCGGATGGCGAGGCGGGTTGTATACGCGCGTATGAGCCGGGCGAGCGCGGCGGCGTGGCGCTGCATCGGGCGCATGGCGTTGGTGAGCACCAGAACACGCTTGCCAGCGGTGAGCGCAGTTTCCAGCATGTCCATAATATCCGGGTTCATGAATGGCTCGCCGCCGGTGAAACCGATTTCAGCGAGGTCCCTTGGTGCTTGCGCCAGCATTTCGCGGAAGGAAGCGATAGAAAAGTAGGACAGCAAATCGTTGGCCGGAGAACTTTCCATAAAACATTGGGTGCAGGTGATGTTGCACAGCGTGCCGGTGTTGACCCAGAGCGTTTCCAGCCGCGTGAGTTCCACCACCGGCGGCGCCTCCGTGATTTTCTGGTCCTCCAGCCGGATTCCGGTGAAGTATTTTTGCGCCGCAGGCAGAATATCCAGGCTGTGCCAGATGCCAGTTTCCAACGCGGCGGCGTAGCCTTCCGGCAGCCCGGCCCGGCGCATGGCGGCGGCGGCGGTAGAAAAATCGTAGTCCAGGGCGTGGGGGGTTATGATGATTTCGCCGTCGCGCGGTTCGATAACCGAAAACCAGGTGCGGGGCGTGCCGTCATTGGCGGGCATGCCGATGCTGCCAGGATTGTGCCAGACTCTTGCGCCGCCGATCCAACGGGTGAAGGGGATGCCGGAATGGCCGGCGATGATGAGGTCCGCGCCGGCCAGGGTGATCTGGCGATCGAGTTCGAGGTTGCTAACAGAGGGAAATACGAAGGCATTGGTCCTCTCCGCGTTGCCGTGGAGGATTCGGAGGGTTTTGCCGCCAAAACGCAAATCCAGATGCTTTGGCAAGGCCGCCATAAAACTTCGGTCGGCTTCGTTCATCTGGCTTGCGGCGTGGGCATACCAATGCGCTGCCAGGGCGTCGCAATCAGAGCCTGGGGCAAAACCGCAGCCGCAATCAGGCGCGCTGGCCGCCAGCGATTCCTCGCAATTGCCGGCGATGGACAATATGCCGGCTTCGCGGACCAGGCGCAGCGTGGCCGCCGCGTCCGCCCCATAGGCGATGGTGTCCCCCGTATTGACCATGTTCCCGGGCGGGATGCCGAGATGCTTTGCCCGCGCCAGCAAGGCTTCAAGCGCCTGAAAATTGCTATAACAGCCGCCGAAGGCGAGGATGGGGCCGTGCAGAATCACGCTGGATTTCGGCCAAGCTGCTCAAGCGGGAGGCCCCGCGCCTCAATGCCCGCGACGGACCAGACCAGCATTGCAACAAAGCCGATGGTCCAAAAACCCGCCAGCACCCCGAGCGCCGCGGCAAGGCTGGTGCGCCCGGCATAGCTGATCAGAAACGGCGAGATCACCGCGCCAACGCGGCCAACCGCGACCGAAACGCCGATGCCGCTGGCGCGCAGGTTCGTGGGAAACAGTTCCGAAAATGTCGGGTACGCGCCAACCCAGCTTGCGGTGGCCAGCAGGTTGACGATGACGAACCCGGCGATGATCGCCCCCGTGCCCGCCGGAGCCATGGCGGCGAAGGCGAGGCAGCTAAGCGCGGTGAGGCCATAGCAGGCGCTGACCACGGGCTTGCGGCCGGCGCGATCTAGCAGCAGGCTTACGGCCACGCCGCCGGCCAGCGCGCCGAGACTTCCGGCGATGTAGAAGGGCGGCAAAGCGGCGGGCGCAAGATTCAAATTCGGCAGCACCGCCAGCGGCAGGAAGGCGAACAAGCCATAATAGCCCCCGGCCTCCGCAAAATCGAGCACGCAGCCAAGGGCGAGAGCGGCCTTATGATGGCGGAGAAGACTCAAAAAATCGTTTTTGCTCTGTCGCTGCTGCCTGGCTGTTGGAATTGACGGGCCGGTGGGCGTGATCAGTGTCCGGCCTTCGGCAATCGCGTTCACCACCGCGGCGGCCTCGGCCGCCCGGCCCCGCGCCAGCAGCCAGCGCGGGGATTCGGGGATTGCGCGGCGGAGAAAAAATGTTGCCAGCGCCACCAGCCCGCCGGCGGCAAAAACCACCCGCCAGGCAAAATCCTGCGGCAGGAGCGAAAAAACCAGCCAGGACAGAACCGCCGCCAGCAGCGTGCCGATGGACCAGAAATTCATCACAAAACTCGCGGCAAAACCCCGGCGTTTTGCCGGAATCAGTTCCGCAATCGCCGCATTCACGGCGGAATATTCGGCGCCGACGCCGATGCCGGCAATGAAGCGGAGGGCAAGAAGCACGAAAATGCCCGGGGCAAAGGCGGTCAAAAACGTCGCCACGCCGTAAATGGCGAGGCTGCCCAAAAACACGGCGCGGCGGCCGAATCGGTCCGCCAGCATCCCGAACCCCAGCGCCCCCAGCATGATGCCGGCGAACCACGCGCCAAGAATCGCGGATAAGGCAAAGCCAGAAAGATGCCAGAGCGGGCCAAGCACGCCGAGGATCGAGCCGATCAGCGTCACCTCAAACGCATCCATTCCCCAGCCCAGGCCAAGCGTGATGGCGGCGCGGCGGTGAAAACGATTCCAGGGCATGGCGTCAAGCTGGTTCAGCATTCTGGCATCTTGCATAGGCTATCCTTGAAGAAGCTTCCCGCTTGCGCGGGAATGACGGGGTGGGGGCGGGCAGCGGCGGAATGTTGACAGATTTGCCGTGCCGGGCCTATCCGGTGCGCACCCGCGGGGGAAGACCCCCGGCGACGGGCGCGTAGCTCAGCGGTAGAGCATTCGCTTCACACGCGAAGGGTCACAGGTTCAATCCCTGTCGCGCCCACCATTATTTTGAAACAGCCGGAAATTCGGGCGGGAATTCCAGTTTGGATGTGTCGTAACCAAGTGCCTTGGCGCGCGCCGTCAGATCGGCGATTTCGGCGGCTGGCGGGCGGGGGACGCGGCCAAGCAATGCAATGTTCTGAAAATTCGGGGTAGAGACGATAAACCAGCCATAATCATCGGCATGGTCGAGCACCCAATAGGTCTGGGCGAAGGGCACGAAGCCGAACAGCGTATAATGGACGACAAACTTGTTGTTGTCAGCGTCAATGTTATCGACGCCGCCCTCAAAAACCTTTTCAGTCCCTTCGGGCGTGCCACGGCGGCAGGCATCGCGCTCGATAAGCCGGCCATCCGGGCGGCGGTAAAAATCAGTCGTGCCGGCGACGCAGTTATTGGTGAACATATTGGGCGTGCGGGCGATTTCGTACCAGCGGCCGGTGAAGAAGCGCGCCGGGTTGATAGGTTTCAAGGGTTCGGGGGCCGTTGGCATGCTGCCGCCTGTCACGCAGGCGCTTAAGCCGAGGGCCAGCGTCAGTACGAACCCAATCCGCCAAACCCGCATAAACCGGCCCTCCTGATGTAGCTAGATCGATATGGGGCGGGGGTCAGGATAGTCTAGGCGCGCCTTCGGGCGGTAGGGTTTGGGCGACGTTCAACACCTGCGCGAGCAGCGCATAGTAACCGGCAATGGCGGTCAGATCGATAATGCCGGCTTCGCCAAAATGGTTTTTGGCGAAGCCGTAGGTCGCATCGCTCACCGCGTGGCGCAGCCGCAGTTCCAGCAAAAAATCCCAGGCCGCTTGTTCGTCTGCCGCCAGCGCGGCGGGGCGGCGGCCCTCGGAGATCGCCTCTATGGTCGCGGCGGCCAGGCCGGTTTTCAGCGCGATGGGGTGGTGGATGCCCCATTCGGTTTGCTGGTTATAGTCCCGCGCGATGATGAGAATCGTGAACTCACGAATGCGCGGCGATAATTTGCTGCCGAAACGCAGATATTCGCCGACTTTCTCCAGCCGCCCCATCAGCTCCGGGCTGCGCAGCAGCGGAATGAACGGGCCTTCAAACACGCCGCGTGGGCCGTTGATGATGGCGGCCTTGGCAGCGCGCTGGGTGTCGTCGAGTTCGGAATCGGGCAGCGGGGGCAGACGGTCCATATTATCCTCTCAATCTGGCGAAGGCGGAGCGCAAGGGGGAGGCAGCCGGTTCGGCATGCAGCAGCGATTCTGCTCCGTCCGATCGAGCGACGGTGCCGTCCCGAACGAAGGCTTCATGGTTGGCTTCAATCGTTGTGAGATCGTATAAATAATTGACCATGATGCCATAAGATTCCGCCATGCCGCGCTCGGCGGGGTTGCCCAGCCAGTTAAGGCGTTCCAGCCGCGCGCCATTGCCGAGATGGAATTTGGCGACCGGGTCATTGCCGCCACCGGTCAAATATTTGGCGCACAGGCGCAGCACGGGCGCTTGCAGGGCCGCGGATTTTTGGGCGTCTTCCCACCAGTTTGGCGTGGCAAGTAGATTTTTTTCTTCCTCCGCCAGGTGCTTTTCGGCCCAGGCGCGGAAACCCGGGATGGGGGAGAGCGTCGAGAAATGCTTTACCCCCGGCAATTCCGCCTGCAACTCCTCCACCACTTGCTTGATCAAAAAATTGCCGAAGGAAATGCCGCGCAGGCCTTCTTGGCAATTAGAGATGGAGTAGAAAATGGCGGTATCGGCCTCGGCCGCGCGGGCGCGTTGCTCGGCTTCGGTGCTGTCGCGGGCCAGCAGGTTTTGCACGGCGGCGGCCAGGCCCTTTACCAGCGCGACTTCAACAAAAATCAGCGGTTCGTTGGGCAAAGCCGGGTGGAAGAACCCAAAACAGCGCCGGTCCGGCGAGAGGCGGCGGCGCAAATCCTCCCAGCCCTGAATTTCGTGGACAGCTTCGTAGGTGATGAGTTTTTCCAGAATGGCGGCCGGGGTCTGCCAGTCAATTCTACGAAGTTCCAGAAAACCGCGATTGAACCAGGAAGCAAAAAGATGCCGCAAATCCGAATCCAGCGGTTTCAATTCCGGATTGGCACGGAGCAGGAGCAGAATTTCCTTTCGCATGGCGACCAGCATGGCCGTGCCGCCGGGGGACATATTCATGCGCCGCAGCAATTCCTGCCGGAGCGGCTCGGCGGCATCCGCCAGCATTGTCGCGGTTTGCTGGTTGGGCGTGGCGAGATAGGCGCTGGCCGCGGCGCCGAGTTTTTCGCCGTCCGGTTCAAAATTTTCGGCGAGGTGTTTGTAGAAGTCGAGGCGTTGCTTGGGCTCAAGTGACGAGAGGACGGCGTGGAGTTCGCGGGCGATGGCGGCACCCGAAGCTTCGCCGCGGCCGGAAATGAGGGCGTCGGCGAGCAAGCGGGCGCGGTCCAAAGGGGCCAGAGAGTTCGCGGGAAGGGGCGCAAAAATACGCCCCCGGTCGGCGATGGAAGACCAAAAACGGTTGCCGAGCCGGTCGATCCAAGCGCGGCCAAAAACTTGTTTTTCTCGGGGTGCTGCTTCGGGTCGGGCGTTCATACGCGTCTCCTTCAGTGCATGGAGATGTCTTCGCTGCTTGCAAAATCATTCTTGTCGATAACGGCGATATGCGCAAAGCCCGGGCCGGGGGGCAGCCATGACATGGAGATGCCGATGGGGGCGGGCGGCAGCGCGTCGCCATTGATGACCCAGCGATAGGGCGGCGCGCCGCCTTCGGCTTCCAGGGAAATCGGGATTCTGGTCCCATCGCCATCGGTGACCTGCAGAATGGCGCCGTTGGGCGGGAAGGTGATTTGCGGGGGTTTTTGGATGAAGGCGGGGGCCTTGTTGAAAATTTGCAGCGCCGGGGCGTTTTCGGGCGGCGTTGGGGGCGGGGCGGATATGTCTGGCGGAAGAAGGGCAAAGAGCTTGAACAGGAGAGGCGCCGCGCTGAGCCGGCCATAGGCGCCAGGCGTGGGGGTGCCATCCGTGCGGCCGGTCCAGACGACAATGGTGTAATCGGGCGAAAAACCGGCGGCCCAGGCATCCCGAAACCCGTAGGAGGTGCCGGTCTTGTAGGCGATAGGCCGGTTTTCCGCGTCAAAACCGTCCGGGGGTGTTGTACCGCGCAGGATGGCGCCGATCTGCGCGGCGGCGGTGGGTGTCATGATGGGGATGGCGAGGCTGGGCGGTGAGGGAAGGAAGCGCAGCGTGGCGGCACGGCCGCCATCGGCAAGCGCGGTGTACAGCATTGCGAGGTTTTGCAGCGAAATACCGGCGCCGCCCAGGGCGATGGGCAGCGAGGGCGCGCCGGCGGGCAGGCGCAACGGCGCGCCGGCGGCGCGGAGTGTCGCGGCAAAACGCGCGGGGCCGATGGCGCGGAGCAATTGCACGGCGGGCAGGTTGTAGGATTGCCGCAACGCTTCCGTGGCGGTCACCAGGCCCCGAAAAGATTTGTCGAAATCCTGCGGCGCGTAGCCGGCAATGTCGATGGGGGCGTCTTCGATGAGCGTGCTGGGCGTGATGAGGCCGTCATCCAGCGCCATGGCGTAGATAAAAGGTTTTAGCGTGGAGCCGGGGGAGCGTGTGGCGCGAACCATGTCCACCATGCCGCTGGCTGCGCTGAAATCCGCGCCGCCCAGATAAGCGAGAATGTTGCGGGTCCGGTTGTTGACGATGAGGGCGGCGATGTTGGCGTTGGGGCCGAGGAAGGAAAGTTCGCGGGCGGCGAGCGCGGCGGTTTCGGTTTGGAGTTCCGCGTCGAGGGTGGTTTGGACAATGCCGGAATCGCCCATGCCGTGCAGCCGTTCGGCAAGGTGCGGTGCCGATTGCGGGCGTTTGTGCCGCGCCAATGGCGGCAAGTCGGTTGCCGGGAAATTTGGGGATAGCTGCGCCAGGAAGAGAACGCGGCGCGTGGCGGCCAGGGCGGCTTCGGGATGACGGTCGGGGCGGAGGCGTTCCGGGCTGCGTGGGAGGGCAACAAGCAGGGCGGCTTCGGCGGTGGTCAGGTGCCCAGGATCTTTCTGAAAATAGATGAGGGACGCTGCGCGTATCCCCTCGATATTGCCACCATACGGGGCGAGGGTGAGGTACATGGCAAGAATTTGGGATTTCGAAAAATGCGCTTCCAGTTGTAGGGCGCGGGCCATGTCTTGCAACTTGCCAGCCATATTATGGGGGTGCGGGGTGAGCAGGCGGGCAACCTGCATGGTGAGGGTGGACCCGCCAGAGACGACATGGCCGTGGGTGATGAGCTGCTGCACCGCTCTGGCCATTGCGAGCGGGTCAATGCCGGGGTGTTCGTAAAAACGTTTATCCTCGGTGGTGATGAGGAGGCGCAGGAATTTTGGATCAACTTCGGCGGGGCTGGCAGGAAGCCGGTAATCGCCGTCTGGTGAAATCAGGACGGAGATGGTGGTGCCGTCAGCGGCTTCGACGGCGAGAGAGAGGTTTTGCAGGCGGCTTAGGTTAGGCGGAAAGAGGTGGTCGGCGAGGATGGTGATGAAGGCTAGGGCGAGGACGGATAGGCCGAGGGTGCGCAAAGATGGATTGCTTCGTCGCTTCGCTCCTCGCAATGACGGCGGCTCAAGGGATTTGGGCGTCATCGCGCGGTTATGGTGGTGTGGGTCGAAGCCGTGCGGGCCATGAGGGCGGGGTGGTACATGTCGTTGACTTCGGCTTCCGGCAGGGTGAAGGCGCCGGGCGTGACCACGCGAACCAGATAGGCGACCTGGAACTGGCCGCTCTCCAGATGGGGCTGGGAATCATCCGTGCTGTCCGCGCTGTTGGCCCAGCCATCGCCTAAATCGAAGGCCGCGACGAAGCGGTCGTCGCGGGCTTCAACGACGCGCGTTTTCGAAAGCGGGCCGAGAAAACCGTAATCCGTGCTGTCATCGGTAATCGGCGCGTCAATTTCCCAGCCTGCCGGCAGCAGATCGACGATGACGGTGCGGTGGTCATCATCATCGTTCACCTGGCCGGTCAGCGCGACGATGAGCCGGTCATTTTGTTTCAGATGCGCGGGGTCGAGCTTGCTACCGTCCAGATTATAGTAGGATTTTGTCAGCGTGTAGCCTTGCGCGATGGCTGGAAGCGCGTTTCTGGGGGCGCCGGTGAGGGTGAAGGTACGCCACAGGTTTTGCGGGCTGCTGTTTTTGATGATGTAGCCGCCGGCGATCTCTGCCGGCGTGGGCGCTAAGGCGGCGGGTAGCTTCAGGGTCAGGGGCTTGTTGTTCAGCGCCAGGCTGATGCTGGCGGCGTTTTTGTCCAGCGCGGCGGCGGCGGCCAGCAGCCAGGCCTGGTCTTGCGTACTTAAATTTTCAGGTTTCACGTTTAGGGCCGTGAGCTTCACAAGCAACTGGTTGGCGAGGTCAGGGTTGTTGGTGCCGGCGGCGATGGCGATCATGCCAGCGAGGTCGCGGGTTTCAGAATAATAGGTATCGTCGAACCACCAGATGGGCGTGGTTTTGATGCCGATATTGGCAACCGCCATCTGGAATGCGTTGCCGCTCCGGAACTTGTCGCCCATGAGGGACAAGGCGCCGCCGAGTTGCGCGAGGGCGAGGGGCTGGGCGAGAGAATTATCGTCCAGAGTGCCGCCGGAGGCCGTGGCGGCCCAATAAGCATATTGTGGCGGGACCGTGGGGCTGGATGCGCCATCCGTATCCACCGCGATAATAGCGGCGTCGTTCATGCGGCGCAGCAGGCCGAGATCAGCCTGCGATGTGCCGGCAAGCACATATTCCGCATAGGCCAGGGTCGCTTGCGGGGCTTCCAGCCCTTGCTCGGTATAGCTATTGCCTTCGGCGCCAGCATCAATTTGCTGAACCAGACTCAGAAGATGGGTATCGCCGCGCGCCAGCGCGTCATCCGGCACGCCATATCCGGCGGCCTTGGCGCGGAGCAAAAAATCCATGGTGTAGACGTTGAGCCAGGCCGAGGCTTCGCCGTCCCCGACGCGCCAGAGGCCGAAAGTGCCGGTATCGTCCTGACGGTCCAGTATGGTGTCGATAGCGTCTTGCACGCGGGTTTTTACACCGGCGGTGGAGGTGTCCCGCCAATCGGTGGATTCACCGGGGATAGCGGCTGAGAGGAGGGATTTTTCATTGTAGTAGAGGAGCGGAAACGCCGTGGACGTCAGTTGCTCCGTGCAGCCATACGGGTAGAGCCAAAGGGCGCTAAGCAGGCTGGGCACGTCAATGCCCTGATAGGCGCTGTAGCCGATGGTGATGGCGAGGCTGCCGGGTTGGAAACTGGCAAGAAGCTTCGGGTCGGGCTTGAAATTCGTGTTTTTGGGCTGCAGGGCGATGGATTGCAGGGTGACAGGGTAGTGCGCGGCGCGGACGGCGATTTGCCAGCTTCGATGCACGGCGTAATGCGCGGGGCCGGTGAGGTCGGCGTTGATGGTGGCGATGCCTACGTCACCCGCCGCGATCATCGCGGCAGTTTGGACGCGCTGGCCGGCGGCCAGGGTAAAGGTTTTGGTGGCCGTGATGCGGGCAGCACCCGTACTGCTGAGTTTAAGTGTATAGGCGCCAGGCGGGCCATCCGTGTTGTGGAGAGAAATGGCAAGGCTGGCCGTGTCGCCAGGGGCGAGGAAGCGGGGGAGTGCGACATCCTCAATCACCGGGTCGCGGACGATCATTGAGTCTGCGCCGGCACCCGTCTGTGTTTTGTTATAGGCCACGGCCATGAACCTTAGCTGGCCTTCGAAATCCGGCACGTCGATGGGGATGTTTGCGATACCGTTGGCGCCGACCGTTACCGGGCCTGAGAAGAGTGAAACAACTTTCGTGCTGGTAACCGGCAGGCCAGGGCCGCCGAGGCTGGCGGAATCCCCGCCTTGCTGGATGGCGCCGGACTCCGCGCCGCCATCCAGCAAATTGCCGTAATCATCGCAGATATCCATGGCGAGGTTGAGTTTTCCATACAGGAAAGCCGTAGGGTCCGGCGTGGCAAAACGGGTGAGTTGCAAAATGCCTTCATCAACGGCGGCAAGGGTAACGTAGGGCGTATCTCCAGGGACGGCCCCGGTGATTTTGATGGGGATGTTGACAGTCTCGCGCGGCGTGATTTTGGCGGGCGCCGCGATAGCGACGCCAAGCGTGTGGGCGGCCGGGTTGATGCCGAGCCAGGCAACGCCAATGGCGCGCACCGGCTGTTGTGGCCCGGCGGAAGCCAGCGGGCGGATTGCCGTGACGATCACATAAGCGCCCGCCCCCCAGGCGGCGTCTGCCTTCACGCTGATCGTAGCACCGTCTTTCGGGATGGTGATGGTCTGGGTTGAAAACACGCGATCATTGGCGATGACAATTTGCGCGGTGCCTGCAAACGGGCCTTTTATGTGCAATTTGGTGGCGTCGCCTGGATTGAGCAGGGGCTTTTCGGCAACAATTTCCTCCTTGTCCGGCGTGCTGGCGGAAGCGCCCGTGGAATCCCAGCCAATGTTGAAGCGAACGGAGGTGGCCGCACCTGAGTTGTTGTCAGTGACGATCAAGCGATAAGTGCCCCAATCATACTGGCCAAGGCCGGGCGCGGTGAATTCCGCGGGTTTTGCCGCGGTGGTATTGATGGTGCCGGAAGCGAGTTGCTGGTCTTCGGTGTGGTAATGCCAGGTCCAATTGGAATTGCTGTCCTCGAACCAATCAAAAATCTGGTTTTCCTCAACCAGCGTCCAGCTAAGATTTTGGGTGGCGGCCGCAGCACCGGTCGGGCCGAACGTTGCGACGTCAAACTTGGCGGGCTGACCGTCGGCCACCTGATTGTCCGGGAACAAGGGTTTTATGCCGATGAGCAGTGGTTGGGCGCGAATCGGCACTTCGGTCACATCGCTGACATAACGCCCGCTTGGCTCAAAAAGGCCGGCGGTGAGGATGGCTTTCAAAGGCACAGAGGTATTGGGAAGTTGCGGCAGCGGCGCGGAAATTTGCAAATTACCCTGATTATCCGCGTCCGGAAGGGTAAGTGATTGGTCCATGTCGTCAACTTTGTCGTCCACGAGTCCGAAGGCATAGCCTGGGGCGTTAGGGATGGGGTTGCTATCCCGCACCACGCGGAGATCCGCTTGCGCATGTAGCCCGGCGGCGGGGGCGCCGTAGAGGAAAGCGCCGGCCAGCGCACCCGTGAGATTATCCGCAGGGTTCAGGTATTTCTGGTCCGCCGTAAGTGTGACTTTGAGTTGTTGTGGGACAAAATCCTCAATATCCGCCTGCACGCGGCCAATGGGCGCGGCGGTTGGGTCCGTATAGGCTTCGATGGTCCACAGGCCGCGTGCGGCGGTGGCGCTTAAGGCAATGGGCAGAAAAAAACCGCCATCTGGGGCCGGTGGCGTGACGATGCTGTGGTCCACCACGCCATCGGGCCGGCGGACCAAAAATTTGAGCGGCATGTTGGAGACGGCATTGCCGGTGCGGTCGCGCAGCAGCGAAATCACATTTATGGTCTCGCCGGGCCGGTAAATGCCGCGTTCGGTGTACATAAACGCCTGAAAATCTTTTGGCGCGGCCCTGCCGGAAACGCCACGGTCCGAAAGATCGAAAGCGGGCGAGGTAAGATTTTGAAAAGCAAAATTGCCGCCACTATAGGCAAGCAGCGTGGCGGGCGCGTTGGCGCGGGTGCCGGCCAGCAGCGGCGCCGGAAAATCCGCCTCCCCATCGGCGTTCGTCAAAACCTTGCCGAGCGTATCCTGCCCGGCGGAGATAAGACGGATATCAGCGCCTTGTATCGGCTGGGCGGTGGCCAGAGAGCGGGCGAAAACGTGCAGGCCGTCCGTGCCGGTAAATGAGGTGAGAGCCAGGTCTGTGGCGATGACCCAGTGGGCGGCGACTGTGTTTCCGAAATAGGGAACCGCGTTGGCGCCGCCGGTGAAGGTGGATTCCGGCAGGGGATTGGCGGCGTTTTCGGCGACGACGAGGTATAATCCGTCCCGGCCTGGTGGGATGACGCTGGCGAGGGGGAAGGCCGTGGAGATGGTTCTGTTATGGTCGGCCGGGATCGTCATCGTGCCGGTCCAGGCAATTGAGACCGTGCTTTGCAGCAGAAAATTGAGGTCGTAGGGCGCCATTATGTTGGTGTTGGGATTGACGTCGAATTTGCCGAGTTGTTGCGGAATCAGCTTGTCGCTCATCCGCAGCAAGTGGATTTTAACCTTCGCGACGTTAACCGTTTGGATCGTCAGGCCATTGGTGGTGTTGCGCGAGAGGATAAAACCATCCCCGGAAATCGCGACGAGAGGCGAAGAATCCGTCAGCGCGATGGGAAATTTCTCGTCCGTGGCGAGTTTTGCGCCGGAGGCGGCGGGTAGCCCGTGCAGAATGGTGAGGTTATAGGTCGTGGCGGGGTTAAGGCCAGAAAGGCAGAGATCCGTGCCGGTGGCGGAAATCGCTGGGGTAAGGGCCGGTTCAAATTTAAGATAATCCTCGTAATGCGCCGCGGGGCTGGTGTTGAGGTTTTGCGAGAAGCGCAGGCATATGGCCGGTTCCGCCATGCTGGTATCGGCGATAACGTGGCGGAAGGTGAAAAGCGTGGCGGCCGAAACCCCGGATTGCTGCGGCGTATTCTCCGCCCGGGCGCTGGCCAGCGTGGCGAGCATGGCGAATGCGGTGATGGTTGCGCGAATGGTTTTGTGCATTGCCTGGCCCTATTTTTGACTGACCGCGTTATATCACGGGGCAAAAATTTGTCGCATGGTGAGGCAGGAGGAACGACATGGTTGATGCATCTGGCTATGCGACGCACGAGGTTTCGAATCAGCCAGGGGAACTGACCGGGTTTAATGCCTTTGGCGCGGATTTGGCGCTCCGCGACGCGATGGGC
>Ga0116229_10009554_pt1 | contig 14774 bp, 10 predicted proteins | sample S1TSphgellanicum_3_FD_87313 | JGI IMG/M metagenome (GOLD analysis project Ga0116229, IMG submission 87313) | Host-associated microbial communities from peat moss isolated from Minnesota, USA - S1T2_Fc - Sphagnum magellanicum MG | ecosystem: Host-associated > Plants > Peat moss > Unclassified... | reverse complement strand
AGAATAAAAAATTTATTATGGGAAGTATGTTTAAGAGGAAAAAAAGGAGGAGGAGGGTTAGTAGGGTGGGGGTGTGGGGGTGGGGGGGGGGGGGAAATTGAAAAATGAATCAATAGTTTTTTTTAATTAATTATTCGTCTTGTCACTGTGGAAGCCAACCCAACCCTAGGCCCTAGGCTAGGGTAATGCCCTCACAAAGAGTTTTGCACAAGGTGTGCAGTCAGTTTGCAGGGAGGGGGGTGCACTCATGGTCATGGGTCATCCTTGAGCAGAGTCCACAAAAGCTGCTCACTCTAGTGTGATGTGTGCTCACTCTTCTTTGCAGTACCTATTTTGGTCTGTACAAACATTTAAAACCCACCACTTCCTGACACAGAGAAATGGGAGACACATGCACCAGAAGAACATGGGCTCTATTTGGCTTGGAATGAACCTTGAGATCAATTCCATGGGAGTGAGTGAAGGTAAATGAATTTTCTTAGTGCATTTGGAAGGTGCGTAATAAATGTAATTAGATCCCTCTCAAAAAAGAGGAGGGATTTATGCCGTCCCCTTTAACAGTGGGAGTGATCTTACACCTACTTAAAGGTGTAAGATCCTTCTCATTTAAGGAATAGGCATAAGGACCCTCCCCCTCCTCCGCCTTGGAGACCTACCTATATTTAGGTTCATGATTACCTTTGCCTCTCCCTTTATGGTGAGTAAAGCCCACAGGTGTGAGACAATCCAAAATGTGGGGCCGAATACATGCGGCTTTTTGCCTTGTCCTAGGCCCTTACTTCAGGAATGCCCTCGCCTAATGATCCACCCAGGAAGTGCCTAGATCTTGATGTGGATAATTAATTATTTTTATTTCAAAAACTGGTGAAAAAACCCTTTAAATCACAAATTTTCATGCTTTTTTCACTGTCTGTAAAACAAATTCACCAAATCGCAAGAATTCACCTCAAAAAAACCCATTGATTAACGAGCATCATCTCTTCTTAAGGCAGTATCACTATATATCAAGTCTTCACCTATGTTAGCAGATCCACCCATCTACCCACACCCAATATGTGAGATGCTTTGAGAAGGGTTTTTTTTTTTTAAAGAATAAAATTGTGATATAGTAAAATTCCAGAAACTTCCCCAAAAATTTTAATTTATTAAAATTCAATTTACACTAGAAAAAAAATCATTTTTTTCTCAATGTTTTGGGTCAAAAATCAACAAGATTTTTCCCCAAGAAAAAAACACTGGCTATGAGTGTCGATCACATACAAAACAGTGTGCAAATCATTTCCACTGCTTAACCTGTAGGGATGAAGTCCCCAACAATGTAGAGTAAGAATGCCACCATATGATCCAATCATTATGACCAGCCAACAAAATCCAATGATATTTCTTGTTGGAGCCTTTTTGAGGACGTTGCATGATGTGTATATTTACAAGTCCAAACTCAATTTCACACTATTTAAAGCTTGAACATCATCCAAGTTACTGTTTACAGATCATTATATTGCTGTCCATTGACATACATTCTCGAAATACACCAAGTTCCTCAGCTTCCTCAAGTAGCAAAATTTCGATCCCAGTGGGCTGTTGTTGATTATGAGCTATATGGTTTTCATAATTGGCAAGTTTAGTAAAGGCAGCAAAGTTTATGCAATCAATCTTTTTTACAAACACACAAAGCAGTGAAAATTATTGTGAAGTCTTTTGCAGAGAGTCCTAATTAGATTCGCTATTCATAATTTCAGCGTGCTAAAGCTGCCAAGAAAGATTTAACAAAACACAACACACATCCTTCAACATCACAACACAAATCTGAACACAATAAAATCTCACCCAACACTAGTGGACACTGAAAAAAATCTCATCCCAATCTGAACACTCAATCAAAAAGGCCTCAACTTTTTTGCAGGTTTTATGCATTTATGTAAAGTGTCTGAACTCTGAACAGACAAACAGATCAGGTCAGTGAAACCCCACAATTGTTTTGCAAGTTCTGAAACCATATGCCCTGAGTGTTGCTAGCACTCCTGTATAGAAGAATACCATGCAGGTTGGCTTTCACATTAGTACCATTGATGTTAAATAATTGTTCTCAGATAGCCAGCCATGCCCTGCAGCAATCCTAGTTGGGGGGGAGGGCGGGGCGAGGTCCACAGTCCACACAAGCACAATGACAGAGTAGGACAGAGGTGTAATAAGTGAGCTATATTTTCTGTAGACAAATAGAGTAGTCATCTCTGTGAAGTCATCCTGTCTTTTGGGTATGCCTAGTTTACCCTATATGCATTATTCAGTCAAAAAGGGCTTTCTCTAGGGGATTTCAAATAGATGTGGGTGATAGAAATCTAACAAATACTTTTCAATTTCTTTTTTGGGTTGGAGTTGCACAGGGGGTTTTTCAGAGCTTTCATATGGTTTTGCTGATCACTAACTTTCATATGGATTTGAGTGAGGCTTTGATCAAACAAGTGTATGCATCCGGGCTGTGATTGGTGATCTTGGCCGCTCGCACTTACAATTGCACCCAAGTAAGGTGAGTATATTGATGAAACCTTCATATATATTTATATATACTAATATTGGTCCTTGTATCAAAGAACCGGCTTGCTTGGTAGGGACCTGGGGCAATAGTTGCTTCATATCATGGTCATATAAATTTCAATTCTAGGTATGGTCTACTGTTGCTCGGTTCTTACTTTTCAAGAGAACCTCCAGTTCGATTCTAGACCCAATTCTTCACATTTCAAGACCCCCCACATTCCTTGTCCTTTAAAATAAATTCTTAGGCAAGTCTAGTTCCATACTTGATCCAGTTCTACTTGCCAAGGAGCCATGCCAATGAGCAAGGACATGTTGGATAACATGCTAGGCAGTGGCAACATGTCAACATAAAGCAATCGGAGAAAATTTGTAGTGTATGTGGAGGGCACCTTATATGCATGAATTTCCCTCCTAGAAATTGAGGGGGATATTATGCCTACTCCTCAAGGGTGGGAGGGAAATTATGCCTCCTTATAGGTGTAAGGACCCTCCCCCTATTGAAGAGTAGGCATAAGAACCCTCCCATTCATACACCTCATGATCTACATAGGTTTGGTTCATGATAAATTTTGCCTCGCGCTTTAAGATAGGTAAAGCCCATGGGTGGGGCACATTCCCACAATGCAAGGCCAGATTCAACTATCACCTCATCCTAGGCCCCTTATTTTGAGAATGCCCCCACCCGACTTTACCCAACACAAAGGACCAAGGTTTGGTAAGACCAAGCAAGTTGGCTAATATAGGTTAACAAGCCAATGTAGGGTCAGAAAAGTCAAGACATGTCTACAAGGGAATAGGTTGACAAGTTAAGCTTGAATTAATTGAAGCTTTTATGGACTTGAGGGTTGAAGTGAAGCTTGGAAAGTTGTTGTAGATTTGCCCACAATTAAGAATTTTTTTGAAAAACTCCTCAGTGAAAGGAGTGGCTAATGCTTACAAAGTCATCACAACCAAGGCAAAGGACTTTGAGGAGGCAATGCCAGTTGTTGAAGTAAGAGTTGGAAGGTTGGGAGTGAAAGATTTATTACTGGGTGCAACATCATCTTAATTGAAAAAGAAGCTCAAAGGTTCAGGAGACCTCAACTAGCTCATTTCTTTCATGGTACATATTGTTAACTAGCATAAGGTGTACCCCGCTAAATTAATTCAAAACTTGAAAATAGACACTGTGGGATATTTATAAAAAATCTTCACAACTATTTTGAATATGGAGGATGGACAAGAATCATACTCTGTGTTATTGGGAAGATTGTGGTTCAAACAAGCAAAAGTTCACCACGATCAGGTAATAATACCCTTACTATCGGTTCTAAGGATTTAGTTGTTACCCTTAGTACTATCAAAAACTCAAATTGATTTCATCACAACAACCTAAACACCTTGATGATGGATACAATTAGAAAAAAGGTTTGTCAAACAAGGATAAAGAAAAGTAGCTATGCTTGAGCTATGGCCAATTGGAAAAGTAGTTCCAAAGGAACCTATGTTTCTACCATATGTGTTTTGTGGCATGGTACAAACTAATGAGGGCATAGACTACCCAATGCATTTCTATTGGCATGAATTTGGAATGGTATTGGTTTTTAATGAAGTTGTTGACATCACAATCAAGAACAAGGATGTTATTTGGGTGAATAGATGAGCATGAGCATGACCAAATGAGCATGAATAGATAGGAATATTTTTTAATATCCAAGAGAATATTCCTTAACAGGCTCACTTGATGTAGATCAAATATTCTTTAACACATCCCAAAGTGTCGTCACATCAAGAAAATATTTGAACATTCCCTAACACATAAGCCACATCACAATGTACAAGTGAACTACTTGCATAATCAAAAAAAAAATTCTAGGCTTTAGAATGAGCTTGAATGAAAGGGGAACAACACAACAAATAAGACTTCATTCTTATAACAAAAGCCTTGAATAACATTAAACATATATGTGTCAACAAAGTTGTTCTAAAAACATGCTTCAATATGTATTTAAGAAATAAATCTAAATGACATAGAGTGATCATTACAAAAGATTGACAAATGTCATCACATGCAAAATCTTACTTTGAACAAAATGTAACATGACTAAAATCAAAAAAATCTAATGGTGAACACTTGTTATGATAAAATCTATTCCAACCTCAATTTAAAAACTTGCACATATTACATTGTTGGAGAATTATTTAGACTAACAACAAGATTTTGTAATTTAATGAGTGTAGGGGACCTTGTAAAGGAGGTGAATTATGACCACTACAACACCATTCAAAAGAATTGTCATCTTTAATACATGAGATCCCATTAAAAAATCAAATCATTAAATGAACTTCTTAGAAGTGCCATTATTTGAACGTTTTCTATCCACAATAAATCCATTAAGATCAATAAATACACTATAATGTTGTGGGGAAAATTTGAAAATTGAACACATTTGATTCAAACATTCAATAAATCCATCATAAAACAAAGCTAGTAAAAAAAAAGATATTATTTGAACACCTTTATTATTCGAGAACCAAATGGAGTAATAATGGGATAGTTCATTTAGTTTATCTAACTTCAATAATTGTGAAACAGTTGAAAGAGGTAAAAATGTGTTAGATAGCAATGTTGATCCTTTTTTACGAATGTCTTGGATATGTAAGGATAAAATATCTTTCAATTGATCAAACTCCAATAATTTTGAAATGGTTAATGATGATAAAATGTTTTGAACAAAAGTGCACAATGTAACAATCTATATCATGTACTTAGTTCATTCTAGACTTTTGAAAGGTCCAAAATTAACAAATGACCACTTGGAGATTGGAAATTTGGAAAATAACCTTGATTTAGGGGCCACCATATGATGCAACAATAGATATTAATAATGTTTTGTTTCAAATTCAATAGAAAACCTAATCCTCACCACCAAGTTAAAAAGTCCAAAATTAATTAAATACATGTTATATGATATATTAAATCCTTTTATTATTAGCTCCATAGGGGTAAACAAAGCTATCACAACCCCCAATAAAATAGAAAAACTTCCACCACCTCATTAGTGAATCTAGGTTAATACTTTTTGCATGTATAAAAAGAGTTTTGCATCAACAATGCACAACCTATATATTTTACAATTTTAGCTCTTTGAAATAGGCATCACGAGAGCACTACAACCATGTCCAAAGGTAGTGAACAATGTTTTTGTAGAACTCTAGTAGACCTACCCTTGTATCCACCTATAAATCCAAATGAGTTGGCAAGGGTAGATGCAAAATACAAACTAAAATTTGGACAGTAAACTTTAAACAATAGGTTGTAAAACTACAAAATATATGCAAATATCATTCATATGTTTATTACAAATTTTTTAAATAGCTTGCAATAGGCTCCTGTAGATAATCCATGGCTGAAATGGCTAACCAATTAAAAATATAAAACACATTTCTAAGAGTAATCAAATTATCTTATGAGGATCGAAAACAAAATAACCTATGGTCTTGAAGTCACGATGTGTAAGAAATGGCCAAAAAACCATGTGGATCTAAAATATGACACATATGAAACACTTGTTTTAGTCCATAGCAAAGAGCAAAATGCATTGGTGTCAAATGTGAGAGGACCTGGGGAGGTGCAAAAGGAGTCCAATCTAACATATTCAAAAGGGCCTTCAAAATAGTTTGTAAACAAAAAGGAAAGTGCATCAAATGACATCCACAATTCCTATAACAATATCAATGACAAAATGTCATTAACCAAAAAAAAAAGCTTCCTTGAATACATTCATAGAAAAGACCATTGATGACAATGATGACACAAAATAATGCAAGTTTCATCACATAATTATATAAGATTGAAAATTTTAAAAGGCACGGAAAATGTAGGAAGTCCATTATTTTGTTTTTTACTTGAAGAGAATGACTAATCTAAATGAGTAAAGTTTTTCTTCATGAAGACAAAAAGAAGGGTAGTTGCATTTCTAACATCAATTTGTTGAAAAGGAGATCAATGTATTAGTTGGGATTACATAGAAATAGATCATGTCACCCAATGACAAGGAATACAATATTAGAAAATTTGGGAAGCTCAAACACAAGGATGGGAGTATCAATTATGGAAAAGACTATACAGAAACAAAACATGGCAAGTTCTTCAATTCACCACAAAGGCTTAATCTAGGCTTTAAATGAATGTGAAAAAAACCACAATTCCAAGTTTCTCATTTAGGATGTGTCATGGAACATTCATGCAAAATAGCTTGATTGCATTATTTTGTGTGGGACTCATTGTTTTGAAATGTGAAAAATAAAGATTTGAAATATGCATGGTAGATTGATCCTTGGATCTTTCATTGAAAGGGAAGGTTGTATAAAGAGGCCTAATGAATAGAAGTTGAAAGAATAGGATTGTGAATGTAAGACTTGAGCTTGTAGGCAAGAGCAAAAAACTTATTGCATTATGAAGATTTAGATGTCAAAATGAACCAAATTAAAATGTTTTGATTAAATGATATTTAAAGGCCTTGAATGTATTCTATGATGATAGAACATTGAAATGTAAAAATTCCTTCATATGGAATCTAGGATTTGCAAAATAAAATTTGAAAAATGTAAAATGGTTTATTAATTAAATTTGCCCACACAAGTGTTGGAATTGCCCAACACAAGAATATAAGTGGCAAGGGCATATATTCAAGAAAGAAATTAATTTTTAGGACCCTAAACACTTTAATCATATTTAATGAAAATGGATAGATATTTATACTTTATTCAAACCTAAAATTTTGATCTTTAATTCCTTAGTTTTAAATTTGTACCTTATTTGAAATATGTACAAAATATAGAAAAGCGAACTAAATTTTAATCTCTAAATTGTACCTAAATTTATAAACTTTCATAACCTTTAATATGTATTTCAATTTGATTAAAATGTAGACATTTGTGAATTATTAAAACCTTATAATTTCCACAAAATTTTGCAATCTATAAAATAAATTTTTAATAAATAATTTATAAATTAAGTTACAAAATTATATCGAAGATTTTTTAATATAGAATAAGGCACATTATCTTTCATTTGTACCAAAATCTAAGCCTAAAAATTAAATGTGTAAATGTGTAAATCTATTCCATTAATCCGATCCAAAAAATTGACATCAATTTGTACCTTTAAACATTTAGATCTATAAATTAATATTCTAGAGTCTAAATTTTTGAGTGTGAGTTTGGGTCCTCTTTTGGCATAAATTGAAGTTCAAGTTTGTAAGACATTTTTGGAAATTCGAGCTTGAATTCCAGTCCAAGAGAGGTTTTGAGCTCACATTTGGGTTTTTTTAAGAGACCATTGTCAAATTATTTTTGGCACTGAAAATAGTTCAACTACTCTAAAAAATTTGGATTCAAGTTCAAATTTGAGCTTTTTGTTTGAGCTCAGATATGAGGTCTAATTCAAATTTTTGTTTCCATTTCAAAAAGCCTAAGGCTAAATTTGATTTGAAGCTCAAGTTCAAGCTTCAAACCAAATGCAAATTTAGTTTTTTTTTTCCTTGTGGATTGAAAGCAAGCAAGAGAGAAAGAAAAAAGGAAGGAAGGAGTTGGGAAGCTTACCTTGGAGCTGGAACTTTCCTCTTGGATGGTCTCTAACACCTTTGAGGTCTCCCTGCCTTTTGCTTCTTCTTACACAAACAAGTTCACAATGAAAATGAATTATACTCACAAATACTACATATATACTCCCAAGCCCTTAAGGCTGCTAATTGAAAATGAACTAAAATGTTAATTTTTTGTTTATCATATTGAGTGCAAAAAGCTTGTTTTGTTCTATGTTGGCCTTATCATCCTCAAATTCTTGGCCATAATCCTCTTTAATTACTTCCTAATATGCAAAAAAGATGCATAGGGTGTTATTATAAAAAATTATTCATGAAAATTATAGTTCTTCCAATATTGAAATATCAAGATCCAATCTTCTTTTGCAAAAATTAAATCATCTATACCTCCTCATTTGCCTCCCTCTCTTTAAAGTGATCTTTAGAAAAATCAATCTACCTTCCCTCCTTAGATTCTTTGACTTCCTTCATATATCAATTCAATAATGATTCATTAGCACATAACACAATTGCATTTTTGTTTCTCAGCAACATTTCATAGTCAAAAAGTTCTATCATTTGTTGTTTCCAAATCCTCAAAAGGCATCTCTGAATCCTTAAAGAGCATCTTTGAATCCTTTTTGGTGCTAGTGTGGTTGTCTACTATAATGTTTTATAGGTGTCCAATTGTGTTTTTGCCTTTTTATTTTCTATGGAGCTTGTTTTGTTGTTCCATTTAACTTTCGCATTTGGGAAATGAAGCTTATTTTTAAGGTATTTATATTTTCGTGTCTGCAATGTAAAAGATGTTATGGTGGCACTTGTGGGCATTTCGCAACATCTAGCTCTATGGTTACCTAAAAGGAATTCAAACAACATGTTTCATCTTTGTGTCAAAGGTGTTGATTGGCTTTTATATCTTTTAGAGTTTGCCTACCAAAATATAATGCCTTATTCATAAATGATTAAGTTAAAAGTACATCAACCTTTGTTTAACCTTCATGCATTAACAATCATAATGGATTTGAATGTTCCACATAATTTTGTACATTTCAAATGTAATTTTAATATCTTTTAGATATAATCAAATTTTATTGTAGGCAAGATTTTTTCCAATTGTTCATGGTGTCCACCATTAGATCTTTTGTCAATTTTGGAATTGCCATTAATCCTATGAGTTGGAAATAGATTTAATGTTACATTTCTTAATTGGCACATGTGTTTTTTGTTGCCGTCTTATTCAATTTCCATCCTTAATCCCACTTTACACAAGGGGTCAAGGCCAATGTTCAATTCAAATCAAACATTCCTATTGGTGCAAAAGTTGAAATAATCCCCGAGGGCTTTACACTAGGAGTCAAGGCTAAAACAGAAAAAATCATTTTAATCTATTGCAATTTCCAAAATGGCACTTTGGTCAAGTTGGACATGGGGGCCAAAAAACCATATGGGGGGTTCTTTTAGCCAAAATTCTTCGTAAAAAAAGTTGTGGTTTCTTGTAGTGATAGATTTGCATCAACAATTTAATCAAGTCAAATCATAAGGGATGTTTAACATTCATCATATGACATAATCTCTTAGTGGATAATATGATGTATGGTCTTGCCTAGGAAACTTTGTGCATATCTAGACATGATACTTTCATATATTAAAATAGTCTTCCAACATAATATGATAATTAAAATATGAATAATTGTACATGTTTTTAGCATTTTTAACATACACATTCATCAAGTTGGAACTTGGCCATGCTAAATTACCATTTTGTAATTACCATCCTTCATTTTAGTTTACAAGGATTAGAACCTTGGTTGTTGGGTTACTTCCACCATCAATGAATTGTTAGTAAATGTGTAAACTTGCTTTCACAAAATCAACTATGGAAAGTACTTTTGTCACCTTTTGTCCACCTCATTTTCTTTATAAATTCCAAAGTCCATTTTGGAAGTTACATTACTCTTTCCTTCATTATTGTACTTTAACCCAAAAGGATTGTTCTTGACCAACACAATTTTATAAACCCACTAACAACCCATTAATGTTAGAAAAAAATATTTTGAAATTCATTAATTGCTTACAATTAGATGTTATATTTCCACCAACTATTCGTTCCATAAAACATTGGTCTGTGTCTAAAGTTTTGTTAAAATTCGACATTGACCCTTTGTACTATGGCCTTTTTTTACACTTTGCTTGACATTAGTCCTTATTTTGTTTTCTAGATAATAAATATTTACCAATTGGCCCAACGATTGGATTTATTTTCCCATGGCACTTTTCCCATCAAGATTTTTAAAAATCTAAAATCTGAAATAAATCAATAGCTTCATTTTTTTAGGGTAGTGAATAATTCATCTTTCAATCAATACTCAACAATTCTTTTGAAGGTTATTTTACAATTGGAGATTTAGCTTTGACTCTTGTTTGCTTATTAATGTTTCCCCCCAAATTCAATTTTGCAAACCCCAATCTTCATAATAATTTGCATTATACTTCAAAGTTTATTGCATTTCTAGCTTGTGTAATTCATATGTTTTCCCCATAACTTGTTTGAATTCCAACAAAAACGTGGATAGTATGGCCACTTTTTGTGCTAAAAGACAACCTAAACTAACCATCTTAGTATATGAATATGATATAATTACCATCTTTAAGCAATGTTTGTGTGCTATGTTTGGGTTCCAACAATTTTTTTGCATATCTCCAAGGATGTAACATATGATGCAAACAAGAAGGTTTCAAGTTTGATGTACCAAATGCCAACCATTATAGCACAAGGAAAGCAATGGGTGGTGAACTTTTGATGATACAGGGTCGTTGGCGACAATGTGCTTACTCATTCGCAAGATACCATATTGATGCCAAGAACTGTTGCATCTATGGTCAAAGCAAAGATTGTGGATGGGTATAAGAAACAAGAAACTAAAGGTATTGGTACCCACCTTCAACTCTTAGACATTCTTCCATTGTTTGTGTTCATTGATTTGTTTAATTTGTTGTCAAGAGATGAAATGCCAACCTAGCTATAAAGTATCATGACATCATGTCAAGGCCATGGTTTGGCTATTCTTTTGCAACTAGCATTCTCTTAACTGACATTGCACCTCTCCATGTTGCTCACGAATGTTCAATTGGTAGTTGATTGCCTCCACACAAATGTCATTGACACAACATATTTTTAACAAGTTATGGAATTTGGACTATGAGGAGATTGTTATTCAAAATGTCTTTTTCCTTGTGATGACATTCAATGGAGACATTTTGTTCAAGCTACCTCTCATGTCCAAAAGTAATTATTACTCATCACAATGCAAGGACATAAATTATGATGGCCATGTTTGGTCCAAGGTGATCATAACTAATATCAAAAATAGTTTTGGCTTGAGCTTCAAGAAGGCTTGTTGCTTGGGTCATTTGCATTATGTAAGATGATTGTGATTTTTTTGTTCGTTCGAATGTTTGCAACAAAATTTCTTGGAATGGAAAATTAGACCCACATTTTGGTCAAAAGGTAGATGGTGATGGGTCGTCATGTTTCCTCCTTCATATGCAAATTCAACAATTTCCATTTTGTATCAACAATTGCAAAGGTTAAATTTATTACATTGTCCAAAGACTTTAATCCATTTCAAGAGCAACAACCTTGGTGTGCATCTCCATCTTGTTGCAAATGGTAAATGTAAAAAGGTTGTGGAAGAAATTAAAATGTTGATTGAGAAGGAGGTCAATCAAACACCTGATGTGAAAACATTGGCAATTGCCTTTAACACAAAAAAATCTCTCTTGGTTAAGCATTTGTTCAATGATAGTAGTGAAGGTAGTTTCAAGTTTTTAAAAGGTGAACAACTATAATGCATCCATGACAAGTTTGTTGAATTGAGCTTTCTAAATATGCGTAACCTTGTTACATCGTTCAAACATCATTTGAAGGGAGGCTACATTAACAACATCCTTGAATTGAAATCCATGAATGACTACCATTACATCTATGAATGTTGATTTCTAAGGAATTTTTTTGGTTAGAAGGTTTTCATTTTCAAAATGCCGATTGACGAGGTTGGGAACAAAATAGGCCTAGTTGCATGTAAATGTAGCTTGGGGAGATTTGGAGAATTCTTGAATCATGTTTAACCATATCAAGCATTTCACCCACAATACAACAATGGCTTGCCATGTACATGATTTGATTTATTACAAAATCATGAACATTAATGTTTGGGATATGTAATTTGAAGACATTGAAATGTAACAAATCATGTGGACAAAGTTCAATGACACAATGGTCAAACACATGTATCCTAAACCAAACTTGAAGGGAGTCATGGTGAATAACATGCAAGCAAATTGGAATGCTATCAAAATCATTTATGGTTTTAGGGATGCAAATGTTAAGTTGGTTAACAAAGAGTGTACATGTTAGTTCCATTAGATTCAATCACTTGAAAAGCATACCAAATAACTAATCAAACTTGAGCTACAAGATCAACATAAGACATTCTACTACTAGTATAAAAATGCCAAGTCTTTAGAAGAGGCACACATTTGATTAATGCAATGGACCTTAAGAAATTTATACATGAGCCATGAACCCCCCCCCCCATTGTCTAACATGAAAATGCCAAAAGTTAAGCTAGTTGCTAAATTTGTGAACTCCAATTTGAGATGCCACTTATGTATCACCAAACAAAATCCACCAACAATGATTGTTGCAATGGTTTTGGTTTGAAATAGTCAATGAAAAAACAATTAAAATGGAATTTTAAAAAATGGTTCACCTCACATGTCTTGTCATTGTTTATTTGAAAGTGATTGTTTGTCAAAAAAAATATTTACCACATATTTATGGTCATCACCTTAAAAAACACTTACTCATTTATGATATGATAATTTTCAAACTTTGCACATGATTTAAAAACTTATTCCAGTCATATGGAATCACAATGTTTAGTAGATATCACAAATTTCATAAATAGTTTCAATCATTTCTTGAATATATTTGCATTTTTTAATACGTTACAACGTACATTTGTTTTGCACAAATATATTCTAACATCGCATCATATGAAATAAAATATATAATTTTTTTGGCATTTGACTTCTTTGGGTTTTGATTCACCATAATATGCAAAAATATTCTGAAAATCTATTATAGTATGACATGGTTGAAGTTCAAACACGGGACCCTTGAAAATAAGTACAATGTGATAATAATGTCCCCCCCCCTCCCCCCCATAGTGTGTTTTCACCCCTTATAATTGCCTAACTAACTCACAACTTGTTGATACTTAACTTACTCCCTACCTATTTAGGTTAAACTCAATAAAATAGTTGACTAAGTAGTTAATTGGGTTAGGCAAGCTACCTTAGTTTAATAAAGGTCCAACTATGTTGGTGAACCTTGTACATTGTCTTGGAGGTGGCTTGGGAGATGGATGGATGGATGAATTTGGATGAATGTGTGAAATGGCATATAATATGGATGAATATGACATATAATAGTGGTGACAATTTGTTGGTGGGAAATTTAAATTTTGAATTACATTTGTTGAAGTTGAAAACTAATTATAACCATGTCATGTCAACTTGCATAGTTAAAAATTAGTTAACATCCCAACTATAATCATGTAATAGGACTCCACTTCATATCACATTCCTATCCAGACTTTGAACTTTCCTTTTGTTTTGGTTTGATTTTATTTTCTCTTGCTCTTTTGTAGGCTCAACTTGTTTTAAGTTTGAACCCCACATGTAGTTTATTAATTTGTGGATTTTGTCAAAATATTGTGCCTTGCCCTTTGCATGTGGAGAACTGATAAGTCTTTCACTTTAGGGGTTCAAAATCTCATTTTCAATTTATTTTGAAGTGTTTTTTCATTATGCTCAAAAAGAAATTTCCTCCAAATGTTGCATTTTTTGATTTCTCTAGTTATTAAACATATTAAGGTCATATGGTGTCAATGTAAATAAATGTGAATAACATGAGACTCATTAAGCTTATGGAGCTTTGAAGCCATCATCAAGCACACCATTCACATTTGTAAATGTTCAAATACTTTTCTTTTCTCTTTTGTTTTTTTACTTCTACCATGTTATCTTTTTGAAAAAATAGAGCAAAAACTTGGGTAGTAAAAAGCCACACTTATGAAGCTTCTCAACCATCAATGCATGTCAATGACATTTAAATAGATAGACAAAAGGTTTTTGGTTATTTTTCAATCTCTTCACCAATCCACCCCCCCCCCCACACCTTTTTTTCTCTCAAGTAGTTAATGTGGTGTTGTAACCATTACATCAAAACTCAAGAACACTTCAAAATATTTTTTTGAAAAACATGGAGTGAGAAGTTATATTTTGTTTGAATTTGACTAGTTTTGACTAGATTTCAACTATATATTTGATTGGGTTTGATTGGGTTTTGACAATGTGTAAGGTAAACCAAGATGTGTGCCATTTCTACCAATTATGTAGGTCTATTTTTTTCTATCATCTAAAGTGTTTTTTCTTTTTTTGTTGTTGGTTTTCTTATTCTTAAGTATTTGAGGAGGTTTTATGTTTTTTTTTTTTTGATGCAAATTATAACTTTGTTTCCTTCTTTTTTTTTTTTTTTTTTTTCAACTTTCACTTTTCTCCTTTTAAAAATTCAATGTTCAAACTTTAATAGGCCAAAAAAGT
>Ga0116229_10009552_pt1 | contig 14774 bp, 14 predicted proteins | sample S1TSphgellanicum_3_FD_87313 | JGI IMG/M metagenome (GOLD analysis project Ga0116229, IMG submission 87313) | Host-associated microbial communities from peat moss isolated from Minnesota, USA - S1T2_Fc - Sphagnum magellanicum MG | ecosystem: Host-associated > Plants > Peat moss > Unclassified... | reverse complement strand
TACATCTCATCAGATTAACCCCTAAACACCCCATAAGTCAAAAATGGCTTTATTGGGAATCCTAAGTTGATGCAGCAAGCAGAAATATTATTTTTTAAAAGAAAATCTTATTAGGCTAGGTGACATTGCATGTTGCGCCTGCGATGTCAAAGAAAGTGAAAAAAAGAAGTTGTTGAAGGATCACTTTATTCCCCTTTTCAAAAGATGAAGCTGAATACCACAAATTTCATTACCTGATAATTCGCCTTGTGGTTCATGTTAAGCAACACCTCTTCACTTGTATTAGAACTAGGGTTGTGTTGAATAAGAAGTGTGGGCATTGATTAGTTGGTTGGGACAACAATTGATCAACCTAAGAACCATGATTGAGCATCTGATGGTGGTAGATTTCAATATCACTGGGAGAGTAGATAGTTGCAATAGTGCTTCACATCGGTCAGTGTAGGCACCTAGCATAGCTAAAAGGGGTGCAAGTGGTAATTGTGCCAATGTGTTTGGACATGAGTTGTTCTTCCATGCAGACAACCCCTTTGTGAGTAGTATGCAATTGCTCAACAAACACTTGTGCTGCACTTTCCACTTTTGCACTTGCATCGTTCCTCCACTTCTTCTCACACGAGGTTGATCCCTTTCTTCCCACAATGCAGCTCCCTGCTCCAATTCTCCAACTCCGTTTGCCCTCATTGCTTCCAACACAACAACACCAAACAAAGCATCGTCTTCTTCCGGTGGTCCAAAAAAACAAACCAATAACGATAACTCACTTTCTATTGTCAAGTGGAGAGGTGAAGTAAGCATGTTGAAACTACTCCTATTGTTGTTATTGCACTGGAGCCTAACTTTGCGGTAATTCAAAATGAAGCTTCATGATTTAAAATTTTTTGAAAAATTTGAGAATAGGGATGCAATAGGTGCAATACAAATTCTTGGCATGTCATCAAGCTTGATAGGGTAAGGAAAAACACTGTTAGGAAAACATGTTAAGGCACACCGCCAAGCTTGATAGGGTAAGGAAAAGCATTGTTAGGAAAACATGTTAAGGCACGCTGCCAAGTTTAATAGGGTAAGGAAAAACACTGTTAGGAAAACATGTTAGGGCATGTTGCCAAGCTTGATAGGGTAAGGAAAAACACCGTTAGGAAAACATGTTAGGGCACGCTGCCAAGCTTAATAGGGTAAGGAAAACATGTTAAGGTAAAGAGAGGAAAAACAAAAAGGCGAGCCATGTTAGGGTATCATGTTTTTTTGCTTTTTCTCTCTTGTGTTGCAAGCGTTCTATGCTTTTGTTGTTTTTTCTTGTTGCCATTACAAAGAGTGGCGATGGGATACAACCACAACAACCACGAGCAAGTGAAGGACGAAAGTGTTGTTGTGATAGCTTAGCCATGGAACATGTATTTGGATCTCTAGAAAACCAATAAACCTTCCCCTCGCATAACCTGGTGAGTACTTTATTACTTTGTTTTTTCTCCAAACAAATAGAAGGAAACACAAAAGAAAACAAAGATTAATGAAAAAAATGTCCTTAAACTATCCTTTTGTGGATAAGCTTGTTCTTCTTTAATTTTAAACATAATATTGTTTCGATTGATAGGTTCTCAGAACTATTTGTGACCTGAACAACATCTGTGACATGCAGGTACAGAGTTCTAGGTTTTGATTCCCTGAAGCAACAGCTTTTGAACATGGTCTAATTCCCAGTTGTTTATATTTATTTTACATCACATGTGTGTTGCAAAGTTTTGGTTTAAAGCGATTACTAAATGTTGTTTTGTTTTTCTATTTGTTTATGTTAACATGTTTTTTTTTTTGTTGATAGATGCAATCTGATTTGTAGTATCCTAGTGGTGATTCTAATGTAATCACCATCAAGAAACATGATTATGAAACACTGGAACCCAAGCAGTTCCTTAATGACACCATCCTCGACTTTTATTTGAAGTAAGTACATATCCAAAGACACTATTTTGCTTTCTTTAAATATTAGAAAACATTGAATCTTTACTTTTCTTTATTCAAATGTTAGAAAACAATGAATCATGTTATTTTAGGTACTTGCAAAGACATCATTCCGATTCACAATTTTACATCATCAACTGCTTTTTCTGTTCCAAAATCGTTCAATGCAAGGAACAAAATGCAAATTTTGTAACTTTACAAAAATAGAGTCATGGTGTGGATCTGTTTTTCATAGATCACATCGTGATTTCGATCAATCACAACAAACATTAGAGTGTGGTCATTATCCCACATTTCGAGAGTTTAGGGCAGGATGACAAGATGCAAACATCATGCATTCTACACCTAGATTCTTTGGAGGGTGGTCATAGACAAGTAGAACGCCATATTCAAACATGTCTGTGGAAGGTTTGGATTTAGAAAGCTTCTACAAGCTTGCATGATTCACATGAAATGAAGTCAACAATTCAATAGATGCGGTACATTGTTACAAAGGAATGATTCTCTTTTGCTGCAAGGTTTCTTAAATAAAAAGAATCAACAATTTTTCCTAACCTGATTTTTTGCTTTGTGATTTTGTAGGTTCTTCAACAGCAGAATCATTATGATTGTGGCGTGTACTTGCTCCATTATGTGGAGTTGTTCATTAGGGATGCCCTAATCCACTTCAGCCTCACCACAAGCCAAGGCTTCCCTTATTGTGTATGTATTCCCTTTTTGTTTTGTTAGTTTTTGACATTGTTCAAAATTGTTCAGCTTGAAATTGTTTATACCTTTTGTTTTGTTGTGTGCACTTGACTCAATCTTAGTTCACCATTGTAGACATTTTTGGAAAGAGGAAAGCAATCCAAAAATTATTGTTGGGCCTTCAACATGCTACTAAATTGGTAGGTTTCTAAGTTTTTATAAGTGAATGTATTATCAAATTTAACGTTTGTTTATTTTTCTCTTGTGTTTAGGGGGTGCTAAGTTTTTGCATTCTTCAATTTGGTTTTGGTTTTGTTTCTAGAAGGGTAACATGTACAATATTCCTTTCTGCAATCTCTTAAGGAAAGAGAAAAGTAGGCACACACATTTAAGTACTTTATGTTCACCGCGAGGCATTTTATCACAATCATGAAGATGGGAAACACTAAACTTCTCCAATCAGGTTGAGGTTGCTATAAGACCATGAACAAAGGCATTGGCTACTTCTTTTTAGTCTTATAGCAGGTTTGTTTCCATTATGCAAAAATGCTTGTTCAATTATTTTATGTGAGTTGCTTTGAATTTTTTGGAGTTTATCAAGATCTTAAAAATTGTGTGTGTTTTGGTTGTTCCAATATTTCATAGGAAACCCCAAACAAGGAAAAAGTACATGTGGCAATGAGAGGTGTAAGAGTAGCAACAACAACAATACTTATAATGAAGGCAAAGGTGGTAGTAGTAATAATACCTGCAGTGAAGGTGGAGGTAGCAGCACCTGTAGTGAAGGCGGAGGAGGTAGTAACAACAACACCTGCCATAAAGGTTGAGGTTATAGAAAAGAAATGAAGGGTGAAGCTACCAAAGTTGAAAATGAGTGTTGACCACCATGGATTGCCTAGTGGTGACCTTTAGAAATCCTTTGATGCAAGGGAATACTTGTTATGCTGAGTTTACCTAGATGATTGTCATGTTAAATGGTTAGTGTAAAAGAAGTCCAAGGCAATAATGACCATCATTGAAAAGTTGTTGCATGATTTCGGAAGGAACTGGAATGTTGATGCTGTCCTTTAGCGCATTGGGAATGCGTAGCACCAACGACATAAAAGTTTCCTAATAGTTGCAAAGGAAAATGGGGAGCGCCCGAACTTGCGCTCCAAGGCAAGTTGGGTGTTCTTCAAAGGTAATTTCGGTCAATAGTCCTACTATTTAAAAAATATTTCTAGTTAGAATTAGGATTAGGGTTGGGTTCGGCACATATTGATGTAATTGTTGTGTTTTGTTTTTCTTGTGGCGAAGGTCACAAATAACAAAGGAAACCCTTTATGGCATGACCAAATCGACGTGTTGTCAAAGCATGCCCGACTATCACCAACCGCCTTGGCAATGGTGGTACACATTCCTTTGAAAAGAAATATGTAAGTTTTTTTTTGTTTCTTTAACATTTTCTAAACTTTAGAATTACATTCTGCTTTGATTGTAACTATGTACTTGCATTATTGCAGATAGATCTTTACAGTCAAGAACCATCTGCTACGGAATTGAAGAAGGCCCGCGACATTGGCACAAAGGCCTTCTTTGCGACTTTTGATGGACCCACATTGAGTGCCCGTGTAGAGGACAACAATGCTACATAATCGGCAACAGAGTCGGATGTTTGATTTAAACCTACCTACTAAATTGCCATAAATTTTACCAATTTAGTCTTTTCTAAAGACATTACAATAGGTGTTAACACCATGTATTTGTTTTGCAGAGTATACATAGATTTCAACGTCCCTCACACTTAAGAAACTACAATAAAAAAGAAAGTCATGTCACAATGACTTTATATTACATTCTGTTGATTCTTGCGGGGACAAGACATTCTTTGTAATCAAATAACCTGATGGATAGATTTATAATCTCTCATGAAGTGGTCCAAAGGATCGGGCACTGGTGAATGTGGGAGTTGAATTAGTGAGATCAGTGCCAGAAACCTTAGTCAAGTAGAAACAAGTACATAGTACATAAGGGCGTTCAAAACCTGGAAGTTGTAGCATCACCTGATGGTTATTGAAAATGCAATTGAAGTCTGGATTGATTTCTGAATTCTTGGGTGATTTTAATTTTAGGAGTTTTGATTGAGCAGTTCTTGCACTGAATGTGCAAAAGTTTCTGGACAAAATCAATTTCAAACCTGCTGAGCAATACCAAGCTGGTCTTGAAAGGGTAAATTAGACCCATCTTCCACCTATTCTCTCTGATCGATCCCTAGGTGTCATAAATTATGCTGCATCTGGAATTTTCTCAGGGTTGTAAGAATTTGGGTGTTTTGTGATTGAAGTTTCTGCATGGTAATGGTTTGCACAATTTTTTTGGCAGCTGAGGCATCTCACCAAGAACCAGATGCTGATGTTTCTGCAATAAGACAGTGATGGACCAGCTGGTGTGGTGTTGAAATACTTGTTTGTGAAAAAGATGGGAAATGGGACCTTTGCAACCCACTACAGAAAAGGTTTTCGTTGGGGAATTGGAGGCTACAAGTAAGAATAATTCCAACAACTCCATCCCTGAATTACTGATCATCATTCAATGTTGATCTCCATGGTCACACAATTGCATGCTACAAGTTGCAAGTTGTTGCTGTGCAAAGATTAATGAGTACTGTCATGACTAAGTCTCAGCTTGATCTCCATTTTGTTTTTGCGGTCCCTACGTTCAGTACACTGGCATGTATGCCACAGAAGAAGGAGCAGCCAAGTAAAAGAATCTAAGATCCCATCAATCATTTTCCTCCTCGTGAGGTTCTTTGAGAACCTTTGTTGTGAACTCACATGCATTTTTTGTGGAATATGAATCTCTCAAATTCAAACCCTAGTAGTATTGAGCCAGATGCTACAACTTCTTGATGCTTCAATTTCTGGATTTATTGATTTGTGCAATGCATTTACCACAAGGTTATGGCTGAAAACATGATGCGTCTAGCTAAAGATATCCTTGACATGTGTTGTGTGAATGCTGGCCACTACTGCACAGCAAGTTGCCATTGATAACTACATTTCTTCCTTCAAACCCCAGTGGTGTATTGTATGTACAAACTACAGCTCCTAGCACAGGAGGCCCTTGCAAACAATCATGTTTTCAGCTCGTGGGTGGTTCCATGATGAGCTTCTCTATGTAAAACAGTAGCAACTAAACATGTCAGATTCAAGCTGTGCAACTAAGTGCAGATGATCAGCAACATCTTTCGCTCACATATTCTCTGTGTTTTGGTGTGGACAAATGTGGAAACTCTGGGCGTTGCAGAAGGAGCAGATGGTGCTGTTGTTGAAACTGGAATTGCAGATGCAATATTACAGGTGTGAATGCTCATGCTTCAATTCATGATTCTCCACTTCATGTCTTTTAGGTTTTCAGGATCATGAGTTGATGATTCGTATCTGTGGTGTGTGTATTCAGTTGCAAGATTGAGAGCAAGCCAGTTGTTGTGAGGCGGACGCAGACAAAACTGTTGTTGGGACCACACTGTTAGTGCACTAATGGTAAACTTAGTACATACAATAAAGTACAGCTCTGTTGATGTACCATACAGTAAAGCTTAGTCTTGATTAGGGTGCATTTGTATGTGAGCATTTGGCCTTGTTGGTTGCTTGGTCAGTAGAGGACACTAGTCAATATGGGCCAGCTATACTTATCCATATCTGGTGTCTAGTTACTGAAGGATACCAAGACAGATTTGGAGGATAAGTATGCGTTTGTGAGACGGCTCAATCCAAGTGCTGCACAGTTCACCCACTCTGATGATGAGGTAATTTCTAATCTCTCTTTATAGGTCTCAGTGGACCTTTTGTACTGTTTCTCAACTTGCTTCTCTATGCCTCAGGCTTGGATACTTGCTTATATAGCGACAAGCTAAACTCAAATGTATCTTTACCCTCACAAGCTTGTTGCATCTTGAATGAACATATTATTGACTTTTTCAATTGGCTATGTCTTTTGATCACTAGCCAACGTTGTGAATGGAAATTCAACACATCTTCACATTGCTCCTGGAAATTCAACAGAAAGTCAGGACACCAGATGTCTGTCTGATGTAAGTCAGTAATTGCAGGGTTTAGATGCTGATCAAAATCATTCCTTTGTGATGAAAAGAATCACCTAGATACTAACTAAATAAGTTGCCTTTGTATCCTTTGTAAAAAATTGCAAGAATACTTGATATTTAAGCAAAAGAAAGGCTGGAGGCAACTTGCACAAGAATACATGCACTTGAGCTGTACACTGCTGAGTTCATTGCTAAGGGGGAAGTGGTAAGAAGTAGTAACCACTTCCATTCTACATCAGTTTTGAGTTTGCTGTTAATGTTTTTGGGGGCATAAAATTTCGTACAGCCTCTAGTTGTAGATTACACCAAATATGCCATAGTTCTGCAGATCTAGAATGCTCCTATTGAAGAGTATATATGTCTAGAATCTTGACTATATTTTGACTTTTAGAGGTACTTGTCAAAACTTCAAACTTCTAGCAAAGTTTCTAGACATTTGTACCAATAGTCTAAAGTTGCCCATCTGCCATACAAGTATCTTATGTATCTTATATTACTGATAATACATAAGACCAACATAATCTGATATGCTAATTAATGAGGTATACTCTTATATGCAATATCTCATGTAATTAGCAATATATCTTATGTTGGTCTTATGTACCAGTAATATCTTTGTAGAAGGAAGTTGCTGAAGAGGTGCCCTAGTAAGAAGCCTTACATGATGTGGAGGTTGGAGGATTGAGGGTACAGAGGTGTTTCATGGTTCTGTAAATTACCTGGCAATGCTAAGATATTCTGTGCATTTGCAGAGTATTTTGTAAAGATGAACCTTAATAAAGAGCTCATATGCATGTGGGTAGGTTTGGACTTGAGTAAGAATGTATACTTCGCTACAGAAATCTACATTAAATGGCCTCTTGGTTGGCCTAAGGGAGGTTACCCTGGACCTCAGGTGATGCTCTTGTACAGTTCTCCATGACCATGTCCTTGCTCTTGCAGAATGCCCATAAACATATCTGATCCTGTCCTTTTGTCTTACTCAAATATATAATTATATTATTAATAATTTATAATGCTGATTAATTAATCTAATATGTTAATTTGCTAATTAATAAAACTACATACAACATCAACAAAGTGGATGTTGGTCTTATGTATCAGTTTATAATTGTTTTGTTGTGTTTTTACCAGGTTGTGGAGTACATCTGGGAGATTGTTGGATCACAGGTTGTAGGCAAGCTACATGATTAGACTGCATTTCTTTAGACTGTATCTTCAAAAATTTGCTGACTAGGTATGTGATGTATTGTTAACTCAGTTTTGTCTTCTAAATTTCTTTCTTGAATAAGGATTTGCAATCCTTTTAGTGTAAGATAGTTGTAGTTCAGGTTCTGTAAAAAACTTGCAGCTGTTGTCTAATAAAATTGGCAAGCTTCTCGGTTCATGGGGTGGGCATCAAACAACAGTGCTCAAGATGGAAAGGGGTGGAAGCTATGTATTCACACTTGCTGCAAATGGAGGCATCTGTGGCTGGCATGTAGCATCCCTTGGCCCTCTTGATTCACTTCTCCAGACAGAGTTGTCATCAAGGACTAGCACATTTACTCAGCAGTGGCTACTCAAGTATAGTAGTCAATCACTGGAAATTATTCAGTATCCAAACTGTTCTCAGTAGTTAGCTGGATTGAAAGGGTTTAGTGTTTAGGCTTCAGAAGATACAAGCCAAATCTTCTCAAGAGCCCATAAAATCATAAAGTGTGCCAGATCTAAAGGGTTAGGGGTTCATGGTTTACGGTTCAAAGATGCAAATCTCCCCAAATCTCCTCAAGAGCCCATAGAATCATTTGCGTATTTTGCAAATTGATGATACAAAATGTTACAATCTGCACTGCCCGAGTTTTAGGTGGAACATTGCTCCCTTAATCATGATTTTGCTCTTGATCTCAGGGTGTTTGTTGGTATGTGGAATGTGGCCCAAGGGGAAATTTTATGCTGTTGACGACAATGTTCAGAAGGTGGAATGATGATTACCGACAAGCAAGGACATGCATTCTAGCAAAATACTTGAGGTGCTCTTCAACAAACAACTATGCCGAGGTAGGAGTGTCATAGAAAACTCCTTTTGCATTTTGAAGAAACCATTGCTTTTGAAAATAAACTTGCATGTCCCTTTTCTACTTGATGTAGTAGTTTGCTGTTGGATTCTTTACAATATGATACTTGGTGGAAAGGATTTTGACATTGACACATCGTTGACTCAGTTAGAGCTGGAAAAATTTGTCAGTAGAACACATGTTCATGGTCAGAGAAGAGGAGGGCAGGAAGAAACAACAGCTCAGATCCCTTCAACTGGAGTGAAAACCGTCATTACAGTCTTTCGAACATTGCTTCTTCTAAAACACTTGTGTATGAAGAAGATCTGCTTTTTGGAGGGCCATCTTTTGGTGAAGGCCTTCAAGAAATTCCTTCCACAATGGGAATTCAGGTAGCCACCATTGAGAATCAAGCAGGGTTTGATGGTATGAATTTGTTGACTCGATCATTTGAGGGTCTAGGCCGAAGTTTCTCTGCACCTTTGAACACCCTTCGTGGGTCTTCCCAAAACGCAGATTTCTTCTCAGGACAACATTCTGTAGATGATGGTGCTTTTGAACCTTTCAATGTGCGACAACCACATTTTGGTGCATCTTGGATTGAACACCCCAAAAAGCTCCAAGCTAGTTGCAAAACTAGTAGGCTCACTCTTTGAAGAACTTCCAGTTGCAGAAGCTGTCACTATTGTTTCTCTTTCCAGTGCTGAAGGTGCAACCTTCATGCAAGCAGGGCAAGCAACACAAAAAAGGGCTGCTACTATCAATGCCCTTGAAAATACCACCAGCTCTTACAGAACTGGAGAGCGAGCCAGCCGTTGTGAGGCTGTGGTAGACAAAACTGTTCTTGGGACCACACTGTATCCAGGAGCTATGGTGGTGTCTGCCAAGCTTGCATCAGCAGTCACATTCTCTGAGAACAAGCCCAGTGAGAGAGCAAAAGCTTCTTGGATCACAAAGGGGGCGGGTGTTGTTGACCCAGAAAATTTACCTCCATCGACAACTTCAAATCCTTCTGGATTGGTTGAGTCTGGGCGCATCAAGGTTTCGATGAATGTGAGACGGAGCAATGCTTTCTTTGCAACTGGGGGAGGAAATGGAGTTTACAAAGCACCATTGAGGGGATACGTCCATGCAGGACACCCTGTGCCAGTGGAGCTCCGCCCTCACCCTTTGAAGGACACAACTGTCAACTAAAGCCATTGTGTGCACAGAGACTTCAGTATTGGCTGCATCCAACGTTCACCTCCAAGTCTAGGACATTGAAAGTGCAACCAGAGAATGTAGTGCAGTAACTGCAGTTGTTGACAATTTGACCGAAGATGAAGATACCGTTGCTTATCATGTGCTTCCTGTCCACAGGGAGCCTATTTCATACTTGGCTATGGATGTAGCCTACCACATCATGTGGAGTGGTCATAGAGATGGGAAGGTGAGAGGTTGGCCTATGCAAGTTGTGACTGAAAAACCCATGACCACCACTGTCCCAATTCTCATGTTGGAGGCACATCAGAGTCCAGTGACTGCCATTGCAGTATATTCATATATGTTGGAAGCAGCGTTCTGCACTTAAACCATTCTCGCGGGATGTTGGATGTAAATCTCGATGTTTTTTGTGGGCAGGGGAGCTCTGGGTAGGATCAGAAAGTGGGTTGATAAATGTGTGGCCTTGTGAGGCAACATCTAGTGGCTTAGTTGGGCAGGAAGATGAAATGATAGCAGCTCTTTTCTTTGCTAGATTGTGCGTGTCACTGTGTGGACTAATAATCGGAAACAACCCTTCACAGACCGAACTCTGCTTTCTGGTGGCCGAGGACTCAACTGGCCGCATGTGGGCTGGAGGGATTCTCTACATTACTCTCTGGTATGTGCCTTTTTGCTGCGTGCTCAGTTACAAAGACCATCTCAAAATGATGTTGCAACATGGTTTTTTTTTGGGTTCTTTCTGTTGTGTGGGCTGTGGTTTCCTGTCTCTTCCTATTTGATTACTGTCTTTTTGTTTGGGGATGTGATCTGATATGGGCTTCTATTTCTGCCACCTTTCATGTATTCTGAAATCACAGTAAGTGTTTCACCATCGTGTGAACATCTGGAAACAAGTTGGATTCATCAAGCAATTCATTCCACAGGAAACTCTTTCACTGTTTGTGTTGTTGGCAGGGATGCACGGACGAGGGAAACAATGAGGGTGTTTGGAGCTAGTGTGCATTCTGAGCCAATTGTACCAAACCTGGGTCTTCCACAGGGGACTGAAATACCAACAGACGAGAGGGCATCAAGGAGAGAGAGTGGTTTTGGAGGCTGGTTTCAACGATCTAAAAGTGTTTTCTCGGGGGCAGCTGATGCAATTCGTTGAGCAGCTGAAAGATCTGGGTTAATCTCAGAGGAATCTAGAAAGCTTGAAGCACTGGTGGCCTCAATGGACGGGACAGTTTGGGATGCAGTAGGAAATACAACACTTACGCAGTGGAATCAAGAAGGTGATCGCATGCAAGAGGTGCCAGTATCGGCAGCTCCAGTGAAGTGATTGCTTATGGTTGGGAGTTGTCTGTGGGCAGGGTGCACTAATGGTAAACTTAGTATGTACAATAAAGTACAGCTCTGTTGATGTACAATACAGTAAAGCTTAGTCTTGACTAGGGTGGATTTGTTTGTGTGCATTTGGCCTTGTTGATTGCCTGGTGAGTAGAGGACACCAGTCAATGCTGGTGACCACCAAGGCACTGATGTGATACTCTTTGTTAAATAAGCTGAAAAAAAGTTTGAAAAAAATTGTAATGTTTTTTTGTTAAATAATGTGGAAAACTTGAAGGAAAATAGTGGGATACTTGTTGTTAGCAATGACAAAAATGCGTTACTTTTTATTAAATAACGTGAAAGACATTTTAGAAAAGTGAGATACTTTTTGTTCATAACTTGAAAAACTTGAGAGAAAAAAGTACAATGTTTTTTATTAAATAATGTGGAAAACTTGAGGGAACATAGTGGGATACTCTTTGTTAATAATGAAAAAAATGTGGGGATACTTTCAGTTAGATAACACAAAAAATTTGAGGAAAAATGTGGGAGTTTTTTTGTTGATAGCTTAGAGAACTTGAGAGATAAACTACAATATTTTTTGTTAATAATGTGAAAAACTTTGAGGGAAAAAAGTGGGATATGTTGAGCCAAAAGTGGTTTAGCCTACCTATCATTTGCATGGAAAAGTTGAGAAAATGAGTGGAATAGGTTGATTTAACATCTATGTCATAATTGTGTAAAAAGTGAGGGTAAAAAAGGGATAGTATGAGCATAGTGTGGTCTAACCTCCATGTTACAAATGTGAAAATTTCATAGAAACATGTGAGATGGTATTGAGACAAAAATGAGGATATGAGTCAATATTTCCACACAGTTTATCACGCTTCTATAGCCCACACTTTTGCCACACCTCTAACCCATAATTTTCCCATGTCTTGCTACAGATTTGTCACATACAGTCCATGATATAAATCATCGAAAGCATGGCAACAGTGAGAAAAATCTATGGAAAAAATGTGGAAAACTACTCCAAATGTTGTTGTGATTATCCCTTTCAGCTGTCATATCATTGGCTTCTCGCAAGTGATCTTCATTGTCCCTTTCAGCTGTCATACCATTGGCCTCTCGGAAGTGATCTTCATTGTCCCTTTCAGCTGTCATACCATTGGCTTCTCGGAAGTGATCTTCATTGTCCCTTTCAGCTGTCATACCATTGGCTTCTCGGAAGTGATCTTCATTGTCCCTTTCAACTGCCCTTACTTTCTTGAGTGTTGTGGATAGTTCCTTGCTTTGCATTGTCCCTACAAAGTTCAAGCTTCAATACAAACTACAAAGGTACACAATAAACTAGACCTTCTATACTTTGTTTCAATTGCTTATTTGTAGAGTTGATGATACAGTTACATTAGTGTTGCTAATATTGTCTTGTTCAACTCTTGGCTAGGTTCTAGATTGTTTTAGATTGAATTCCAAACCATGAGACTCCAAACAGTTAGCACTCACATTGGATGATAGGGTCCAATTTTGATAGATCATCGGATGATGGATGGCTTGCAATGATTTTCACTATCATGACGATTTTCTCAATCGTTTCAGGCTTTTGCCAAATTGCAGTAGTTGGTTGCTTCTCCGGGGAGCCCTAGAAACGCTCCAGGAATAATGATTAGTAAAACATTTAGGTTTTCAACACATCATCACTAACTTTTGGTCCAAGCTTTCTGATAAATGTCAATTACTTGTTTATCGAAATCCTCCCTAGAGTTGCAATGTAAATCAAAACTTCTGAAGAATGCCATTGGTTCCTTGCATATCATCATTTCATCTATCGATATGGGCAATCAAATTATCGCCCAGATCATCCATTTTTGCTGTAGGTAGTGCAACACACTTGTAGGTGCATCACAGATTGCCATTTAAAAACCATCTTAACTACACTAAAGCCAGAATATTAGACCTTGATTCAAATGGAGTTGATGTAGGAAGGGGCATACTAGGTTACCTCCATGATGATCTTAGAACATTTCCCAAAAGCCGTATTGACTACGACAGAGGGAGTGGTTTCCGTTGAAATATTGCTAGAGCTTGGTCCCAAAGCAATAATCCGTTGGTCTTCTTGCGCTGTCGTCTCCCATTTCATCTTATTAATCTTGACAGGTTCCCTAAGGAATAGTAAGTTATCACCCGTTATGGTGATTCTGAATGGTCGAGTAGAATCAGCCCGGTCGAGCTGTATCCGCGTAATCTGACAAGATGATGACCATTCAAATAAATAAATCTTGAAGTTGAGTATTGGCAACCAACCCACCCACTTTTGCATCTTCTATTTACATGAAACCAAGTTACTACAATGCCTTGGAATTAAGGTTAAAACAAATGAACATTGCAACTATATAAGGTTCCCTAGACTCTCATATCATCGTCAATGCAGTGTAGCTAATTGTATCGCAAGTTGTGCTCGTGATCTAGATCTGAGAAGAATATATTTCATTAACAGCTATCTAAATATAACAATTTTTACCAGAAAATGGAAACATAGTCAAAAACCAATTAGGCGAGAAACAAAATTTGCTTTCAATTGGACAACTACCAAGGCAATAGTAAAGTTTTGGTTCATTATTTGGAGAAGGTTGAAGCAAATATATTGTACTTACGATTGGTGTGGGTGTAGAGACAACATTATTTGCTTGAAAATCGTCTGGCTGCCGAGAGTTAACTGGTGGCGAGTCAATCAAATCGGATTTCATCAATACTGTTCCGTAGTTTTCGAGTTTGTGATGGTCCCAGTCTTGAAATCCAAAGCTTACATCCTTCAGCTTCATTGTCATATCCGAACTCTTACCATCTATAGTAGATACAGGGTAACTCTGACGATCTGTATCACGCCGCATATTGGCCTGTTTTTCAATGAACGTGTAATAGCCAATAGGATAAAAATCTGGCTCATGGTCCTCGCTTGATCCTGGCTTGGCGGCTGCTCGTCGTGCTAGCTCGTTAAGTAGGGGGGCTATAAGTATTTTACCTTTCTCAACAATCCGAGCCGTACCTATATCGAAAGCCCCTAAAAATGCCTCTCTCACATCACCGCGAAGAATGGCATCCGTGAATTGGAAAAGGGCTATCAGACCGCCCAGAAGTGGAGAGCTCCAAGGAAGCATCTTTTTTGACTCCAAACGTGCTTCAAATTTTTTCAGAGTGTTGGCAACACTGTGGAGGAGGCACGGCACGGGGTCTGATTGGTTGACGAAGTTCTTGAAGCGCCACCTCAAGGTTTCATTGCCATTGATGTTTACCGCGCCCTTCTTATCGCATATGTGAGGAGCTCCGAATGCAACAGAGATCAATGAATTAGAATACTGTCCGTGCGATTCCTGGAGCATGGCAGAAAATTACCAACTTGTTATTATTGATTAACCAACATATTAGTTGAACAATTCCACAAAGTACCATTCAAACACTATTAAGTTTTATTTACAAACATACGCGCATGGAAC
>Ga0116229_10009550_pt1 | contig 14775 bp, 10 predicted proteins | sample S1TSphgellanicum_3_FD_87313 | JGI IMG/M metagenome (GOLD analysis project Ga0116229, IMG submission 87313) | Host-associated microbial communities from peat moss isolated from Minnesota, USA - S1T2_Fc - Sphagnum magellanicum MG | ecosystem: Host-associated > Plants > Peat moss > Unclassified... | reverse complement strand
TATTTTTCTTGTCACTTGAAACATGGGTTGATTCAAGAGACTAATTAAAGGTTATAGAGTCGAAAGTAATTAATAAAGCCACTTGCCCCAAGGAATATTCTTGAAACCACAATTTATAAATTGATTAAATTTTTTTTTAAAAATTTACATGACCTATAAAGATGTTGCACTTTATGAAAGCACAGTAGGAGGGGGGTGGGGGTGGGGGCAACTTGAGTAGTTTCATGACATGTGTGTAAAGTATACACCTCCAAAATGTGTTGCATTTAATTTTGGATTTCATTTTTGGTGTTTGGGCTTTATATTTTCATTTTCAAAAATTTAATGTTATTTAATATTATTTGAAAAACATAAATTTAAATTCAAAAGATTAAAATCAAAATATAATGGGTACATTTCATTAAAAAATATCATGTCATATACAACCCATCATTTTGCAATTGGATGCAACTAATTATCATTTGCAATTAGAATGGTCAAGCTTGTAATTACAAAATTGACATCATATATTATTTGGGCTATATCGTTGTGTGTGCAACTAACATGCAACTATTAGTGTACTGAATGGACACATGTCACAAAAAAGAATGGCCTAAATTAATACATACTTAAGTTAATATGCTTAATATAATATATTATCTATGATACACTAATATACATTAATATCTCTTATAATTTAAGCATATATAACAAAAAATAGGTATATGTATAATTAGTATTACCATAGCCTAGGCTAATAGGTAATTAATATAGGTACTATGAGCTAGTATATTAATATACATAGGTTAGGTAACATAGGTAGTTTAAATTAATATACTTATTTGTGTTTTTTAAACCTATGTTAGTATACCTCACATAGCCTTGTAGAACATAGCTATGTACAAAGTATAAATTACCCTAGCCCATGTCACATAATTAAATAGCTTAAACTAATGTACATGCTTAATATATCTAAGTTAATATGCTTGTACGTAGCCTATCCTAATTTACACTAACTAGCTTACCTTACCTTAGGATACTTAACTCGGCTAATTACTAAGCTAGTTAGCCACTAGCTTAAGCTATGTAGTTAAATATAATAATATAAATAAATAAATTATTATTGATAATTATTAATTATCACTTATACTTTGTTATAATGGTAAATTATTTTAATACTTAATAATTGTATAGCTATAATTTATTTTAATATTTTAATATTATGATTAATAGTAAATATAGCTTGTAAGTAAATTAGGTTAGTATAACATAGATATTAAGTAGTTGTTGTAAGTTGTAACTAGGTTGGTTATGTTTGCAACTAAAATGTTTATCCCATATCCTTTGTCATACCTTTCACTTTTACAAACTATATAAATGCATTAGAAATAGTCTAAAAGCAAGTGCCATTTAGGATGAACCAATAAAAAAAGTTCAACTCTAAAAAGCTATTTAACCCAAAATAAAATAGGATTATCCTAAACCTACTTACCTTGCTTAGGTGAACCAATCATCTTAGATGCCACATGTTGCCATCCTATAAACCTTAAATTCAAAGATTTAGATTTAAATAAAATTGAGAAATGGACAAATGTCATAAATTTAACCATATTTACCTACCTACCTACTTAAACGCCGTGTGTCACCATTCTAAAAAACTTAAATGGGATGATCCAGATTTAATTATTTAATTAATTATATTAAATACCTTTTTTTTAATGACACATGTCACCAAATAATTGGCATTCAAAAATGGGCACATGTCATAAAATTAAACATTGCCATTTAATTACACATATAGTTGCTCATCCAACTTGTTGTAGGAATACATATGGATGAAATATAATACATATCGTGTATACATGTTAAGTATGGTATGTTGCATGCAATTACACATTGGTAGTACAACGTGTCTTACACAACCATGCAAAATTCAGTTGCATGTGTTGTGTGCAACTTCAAATTAGTTACAAATACCAATTTGCAAAATGAAGATTTTCTTCTAGTGTTTATGGCATATGTAATATTATAATTCTTATTTTATTTTATAAATTGCAATAGGTCTTTGTTTGAATTAGTCAATCAATTTTTTTTTGAAATGGAATTTAAAAATATGGTATGCCTCACATTTTTTGTCATCTTCCATTTGAAATGATTGTTTGTCAAAAAATTTGTTTACCACATACTTATGGTCATTCCCCTAAAAAAACCCATTTGTGATATGATAGTTATCAAATCTTTCACATGGTTCACAAATTTATTTCAATAATATAGAATCACAATTTTAATAAATATTACAAATATCAAAAAGATTAAAAATGATTTCAATCATTTGTTGAATATATTTGCAGTTTTTAATACATTATGACATATATAAGTTTTTTCATGAATATATTCTAACATCACATCATATGAAATAAAAAAGTTTTTTTTTTTTTAACATTTGATTTTTTGGGTTTGGACTTATCATAATATGCAAAAACATTGTGAAAATCTTTCATAATAATGACATGATTGAAATTCAAATATGGACCTTTAAAAAAAAGTACAATGTGACAATGATTTTTATTGGGGCCATAGTGTGCTTTCACCCCATTATATTATTATGTAAAAGTGCACTTTAAAAGTTCCCTTAAAAATGTCACTTTTCATACATTTTAAGTCCTTTAAATAATGAAAATCAATGGTTAAATTGTCTTTAAAATGTTTTTGAATATTTTACATTCATAATATTCATTTCAAACTTATCCAAAATTTCCCTTGATACATTAAGAATATTGATGTACAAGTTCATTCAAAATTGTCAACATCAACAATTTAAGTTTCATTGTCACAATAAAAAATAAAACAATTATTATGTATGTCATAGAATGGCTCAAATAATGTCCTGTTATTTGGACCCTACTTATCACAATACTATAAAATAAGCCATTAAAAAATGTGAATGGAAGAATTTTTCATGGTTTGCTTGATTATCATTGCTAATTGTAGCCCCATGGTTTGGTGTATATATATATATATATATATAGAGAGAGAGAGAGAGAGAGAGAGAGAGATGTGATTTGAGACTTTGTTGGAATGCATACCAATTATGTCTTTACATCCATGAGTTTTGGAAGTTCATATATTGCCAAGTTATTTTGTGAGAAATTTTGCATTAGGGTTAGTTTAACCACATTGAACAATTCATGAAATGATTACAAATTCAGCACTCCATTTAGTTATTAGTTATTTTTTTGGGGGGTGGAATAAACACTTGATAAACCTCTTTTCTTGGCCCAAAAAACAAAGAAAAAATCAATTTTGCAGGGAAAATAGAATAGAACCCCACTGGTCGGAGCTGGCAAATTATGAACTAAAATTTTAATGGTCTGCATTGATTAAATTATATTTTGGTAATGGCTCAGATATGATCCTTGTGAAATAATTCATGCTAGCTGCATTACGTATTGGAATGGACTTGTTTAGACCATTATATCCTTCGCATTCCAGGGTATGTATTTGTACTTCAATTATTACGTGAGCATGACAAAGTATGCACAAACGCATATATCCACTTATGTCTCTGACGCTATCTGTCCCCACTTGAGATGTGATTATATTCAATAATGTACTACAGAATGGGCCTGTTCAACCTAGGCACTAGGCTCGTCACTGTTGGTTTTTGCGAGGGCCTATTCCACAGTGTAACTGACTTTTTGTTTTGGGGGCCAACGATTCAAATTTCGGATGATTATATCAACCATCAATTCAATAAAACCAAAATTGATAAAAAAAAAAAAAAAAAAAAAAAAAGTGGACCAATAGACGGGTTGCCTATCCCACCTAAGAAAAAGGTTGTAATATTTGTGGAATATGACACGGAAACCAATTACAAAATGCAAAATATGTTGTTCATAGAGTATTATGGCGTCAGGTGAACCAGCACCCCACCACAGTGGTACCATGGTAAGAATCCAAAAATCCATTTAGATTATTTCTAGGTATTATTACAAATATCCCAACTTGCTTAGACTAAATCGGGATCTCGGAGTTTCAAATCTAACAAATTTTCGGTCACTAAGAGGCCTCCTCACTCAAAAAAAGGCAAAGGCGAAGGTACCACCAATGTGGGTGCCAGTTCACCCGGGCCGGTAGTACTACCCAAATACCTCAAAAGAAGACGTCAATGTACCATAACAATGAAGCAAAGATCAACAACACGAAGAGTCGGGAGTTCTTGTCGTGGCATAACATTGGGCTACGTATGGGTTCCCTACAATTATTTGTGCTATGAATAACGGAACATTTGTTCAACTGTTCTAATGGACACTTAATGGACACTTAAAAGAAGGTTTTTAGGGTACCCTCCTTTGTGTACCCTTCTCCTCTAGTCCCCCTTCTTGCTTCCATGTATGTATAAGGAGATGCTTACATGCATCCAATAGGTTAGATAGACTAGTGAGTGAACACTTAAGAAGTCAAACTCACACATTGTTTCTTGGCTTCCAAAGTTCAAAAAATATTTGTAACCCTTTACCTAACAAGGACTTCCAATGCTAAATAAATTGCTCAATTTGATAAAGGGTTGAAAATATTTCTCGATTTGATAAAGGAATGGGGAGAAGGTATGGGATGTTTGGTGTAAAGGGGTTTAATGTTCAGTGATGGGTGAAATTAAAATTTAGATTAAAATTTCAAGCTTAAAATCTTTGATCATTGCATTTTTGCTTTTGGAAATATCACCTAACATTTGTAAAGCTCTAGTTGGTGCACTCGTCAGGTTTTAAAACATCCAAAATGGACTAAAAATGAGAAAAGCATGGGGCTAAAACTAGAGGGGGGTTTAGAGCTATTTTATAGAAATAACTGAAACAAACAATCACTCGTCTTCTCTTCTTGTGTTCTTTGTGGTGCTCCTTTAACTCTAACACTCACAGAACATTTGTATCCCTTCAATTTGCATGTCCAAGGACACAAGAATCAGTGAAATTGATTAAGGAATGAGAAAAATATTGGAAAGTGTTCAGTGATAGGTTCATATTCGATGATGGATGGTTTTATCTTATAAGATTAACTTTTTGATTTATAATGAAAAGTCTGTTGGGCTGTGGGTTTGAGGATTTTTATTTACATAATTTTTTTTATTCAAAAAAAATTACTAAATGTTTTTTGGTATCAGACCTATATTCCAATGAGTTTTTTTATAAAAATTGTGATATATTTTTTCTTTTCAAAAAAATTTTTAAACCAAAATTAGTCAAATTTACACTTGAAAATCAAATTCCCAATTTTTGGGGTCAAAAAACCATATCATTGGTTCCGATGGGTAAAATGGCTATTGCTAAAGACTGCTAATAAATCTATTCACACCTATTTTAATCTTTGCTACTTGGAACACACAATGATGTACATTGAAAAGGGTGTATTAAACTAATGAAAAATCATTAAACCCTAAACCCTAACTAATAACTGTATTCACACCTATTTTAATCTATACTACTTGGAACACACAATCTCATTGAAAAATGTAGAACCCTATATTAAAATATTGAAAGATCATTAAACCCTAAACCCTGACTGGGCCTACTTTATTATGCCTTATGAAACTGTGCCAATGGCACACACTCCATTGGCCAGCTCTTCAAGGAGTGTCTCTTGCTTCCATAAGAAGAGTGACCCCACCAGCCAGGGGATATTATCCACATGAAGCCTAAACAATTGAAGCCTTATTATTGCCTTGAAAGGAGGTCCAATCACACATGCCAAAAAATTTAGGTTATGCTTTGAAACATAGGTCAATAAATCCAATCAATCGTTCAATCCACAGGGCACTTGAGAAAACCGCTCAATCTTAGCAACAAATTTGTACACAGGTTTTGAGATCTTGCTGTTGATGAAGGCAAGTCTGAGTCAAATTCTTAGCTCTTATGTATGATTTTTTAAAAATATACCCAATTCAAAGATCAAGCTGGTAGGTTCAAAAGTTGATACCCGACCAAAATTGGCTCTAATATGTTAACCAGTGTTGGGCGGGTATATATTCTAAACCAAACTCTCATGTTGAGTCTTTGACTAGGTACATGGTATGATAACAAGCGAAGGTAATATTTTAAAAGATAACAATCTAGCAAGCATGAGGAGGCAAACTTACTCAAGTGAGCAAGAAGGAATTTAAGAGTATATTTCATGCCATGTCATGGAATATTTTGACAAGCCATGGAATATTTTGTCACATCACATCCATGGTTTGTTCTGATATGAACAATGACTTATTGAGTCTGAACATGGGTTTGGCCAAGAAAGCCATCGAGAGCAACATCATGTGAGTGTTTGAAATCATTCTTGTCAATTGAAGGATGCATTTTATCATCCTTCACGCAAGCAATGCTCCAAATGTTTAATGTTTTTGGACAATAATTATAATATTTTCAAAAATGTTGAAATGGGTGAAAATTGCATACTTTAGAAATATTTGATAAAAATTAACTTTTCAAAGTATACTAAATATTTGACAAACATGTATTGAAATGGCTGAAACATTATACATAAATATACATCACTTTACAATTATTGAAAAATTATAACTACATATTTTCACGTTGTCCCACTAACACAATGCCTCAAATCATTAAAACAAAACCAATGCATATGGTGCTCCAATGATCCAGTATGAAATTATACCAAAAACTCTAAGTAATATGGAACATGAGTTCCATTTATAAATTTTAAAAGGTTGATTTATTTTTTTCATTTGAGCCTCATGGTTTTATGGAGCACAAAACATCGAATTACAAAACTAGGCGGGCAACATTCAATTTGCCATTAGCCATCAACATAAATATTTTCTTTCAACTCCAAGCCACCTTGAAATACTAAAGGTAAACAAACATTGGAACTATAGGGCAATTGTTGCATGCCTACATTCTTAACAATATTAGGTTGAACAACAAGAACTAATACTTGTGGACAAGAGAAATTCACACGGTTATGACAATGAAAATCATTGTTTGCACCAGGAAGACGATTAACGAGTTGTTTGGTAAATCTAAAAACCTCCTCCCCCTCAAGGTGTGGAGTGCGATAAGAAAAAAAAGATCCGGACATGTAATTTACCGCATCAACCACTAATTTAGTAAGATCACTAGATTGTTGGGCCCTCTTCAACAACAATTCATTCCTATTAGGTCCATGACCAGGTAGACCCCCTTGCAAGTATTTTTTATACAAAGTAGATTATTTGAAAGCTTGAACATAATCATTAGACCTTATTGTGTACATATAAATGATGTGATTCCTTAATCACTACAACCAAATGTTATGGACAGTTTTGGCCAGATTACAAGTGGGCATGTCCTGACACTCTTCATCATTAAACTTTTGCAGATCAAAGGAAAAAAAACATAAACAAAATCTGAAATGTTACAATGGAGAAAAAGATAGACTACAAATGGAAGCTTAGTGAAAATGGACATCTTACAATTTTGAATGCATAGAAAAGATGGGAAGTGTTAAGGGGGTAGGATGAATATATGATTTTGGATGAACAAGGTAGTTAGGATAGGGATTGATCAGGGAACTTTGTTAGTTTGATTTTTTGTTGTTTTGATCACGATGATGTGACTTGGGATAGTTCAAAAGGTGAGAGTTTTGGAGAATAGGGGAGAGGGAGAAGATGACACATGGAGTTTAGAAAAAAATAGGAAGAGCTATAGGTACTTACAATAGAAAACCACATATTTTGTTTTGATATAACACAAATTTTAAGTGTTTTTTGGATTTTTTTAACAAAACATGGGATTATGCTGTAATTTGGACTCATGTTTTTAGTAATACTGATAAGCATAGACTTCTATAGTCAATTCTATGTTCATCTTTCACGTGAATTTTTTGTAATATCATATTATGATGAAATGAATTGTAATTTTGTTTTTATAGTTTTTATAATGTAATCTAAAGTGCAGATTCTAGTATATGCAATAACCATAAATTTGATGTTGGAATGAATGCTAGTGTTAAGTTTATTGGGACTTAAGACAAGAATAGTGAACATATGCATGTGAAATGCAAATACTTTGTTATAATAATGTGAAATATTTTGCAAGAATTTAAATTTCACTTATACCATCTAGTGATTATGGGGAAATGTTTTTTTCTATTCTTTTTTTCAGTAATGGGAAGGTTTTTTACAAAAAAAATTGTATACAATAGATGAAAGTGTTCAAATGAATAATGTTGTTTTTCTTTGATTCAAAAATTTAAGAGGTATGTTAGAAAATATTAGAGGTTTACACAATTGATGCCATAAGGATTGCAAAACGATCTACAACTTCTAAAGACAAAGAATTGTGAAACAAAATGAATCAGATGGTGATCCGAAGTTTACAATGACAATTGGACTTGGAGGGAAATCAACAAGTTATTGAAAGTCAAATAAAATATAATTTTGAAAATGGAAAGGAGTATGCAAGGTTTACAGAAACCCCATATCAAAATCCAATGTTGGATAGACAAGTTTTGAGAACAGAAGAAAGGCTTGTGGGGCACATGTCGTTTCGACCACTTCTTGTGGTATGGTGGGACATATGGACTTGGGGTCTTCAGAGAAGGCACAGTTTTAAATGATAATCTCCACGAAGAAAGATGTAGTCGACTACTCATTCGAATGAGCAGATGTAATATACTTCTCAATCGCAATTTATGGTTCAAAGTCATAGAGATCAAGATGGAGTAAGGATTTCTATAGTACCTGATCAACCACAATAAATTTCAAGTCAAGAGTCGGTGATTAGCTAAGGAAAAGATGTTATAGGAGGTATACAACCCAGGTTTGTGTGTCAATCTGCATCTCCAAATTATTATGAACCAGTGGAACACTGGGAGGTGGATGAAAACACTAATGTTGATGTGTTTGAGGAAATTGAGGAAAATTACCCACGATCATCTAAGTACGCAGAGGCACAGGTGAATGCATTGGATGAAGTACCATAGTCATACTCACATCAAGGGAATCCATAGTTAAATCAAACAAAATACACAACCAAAACATGGGATCATGAATATGTGGATTTGGAAATGATTATGTTACTTTCAAAGGTTTGTGCATTGTGTGAGGAAAAGGGACATGTAATCATGGATTGTCCTTTTGTGCCTTTTCACATCAGAGCATGTATTACAGGCATGTGGAGTTACAAAATGCGACAAGAACATTAATGGATCAACCATAGGAACAAGAATTAGGAATTCATGTAGTTTAGAACAAATTTAAAGGCAAGGAGTTGGGAAGCAAATTGGGACCATAGAATCGATAAATTTGTCCATCTATTTAGACCATGAACAGAACACCAAAGGGTTATTCACATCCACACACTACACCGCAGTGGATATTAATGGGTAACCGTAGATTAGAACATCATCGATCTCAAATCAAAACAACTTCACCAATAGTGTCAGAAGTGGTATTTGTTGAAACTTGGAAACAACACGTTGGAGTAAGAGTTCCTCAATCATTTGATGTAAGTATAACAACCACAAGAGTGGAAACAATTTGTGCCCAACAAAGATGTTGTCGAAAGGGGAGTATTAATTAGATTTACAACAAAATTGATTAACGAATCAAATGGAGTTTCGGTAGTAAGAAATTTGAATCAAACTTCGGCATTACCAACAGCTACTATTGGAGTTATTGGCATGCCTCAAATGGTGTTTATTAATCCGATAACAACTATTGATGTGAACAAGATTGCAGATCGACCATTGATTAGCTTAATGGTTGTTAGAAGGTATAGATGCCGTGAATCCAAAAAAAGGATACCGGAAACCATTTGTTATAACTGTATTAATTCTTGATCACAAAGATGGCCATTATGTTAAGCCAAGAAATGTAGCTTTTTAGTATCCTGATTTCAAAAAAAATGTTGATCCAAATGTTCATGTTAGAGTGTTCAATTTTGAAGTAAAAGAAAATGCAGAGACTTCTAAAAAATATATCATCAATGCATTTAACTATATGCTAAAAGATATGACATCAAACTAATGCCATAATTACATGTCAAAATTTCCTAACATATTTTTTTGGAGCTTACACAAGCATTTTGTAAATGTCATCGGAAAATTCAAAATGACGAGAAAATATACTTGGAGGTAAAGAACAATGGAGCAAGAGGAAACTAAAAGGGTGGAGGTTTATTATGAACGGATTTAGAAGTTGGCTCATGGTTTACAAGTACCAACCATATATAGTTTTCTAATTATTGTGTTTAGAACAAGTTTGCAATCATATTTCAAAATTACAACTATAGGGATGAAATGGTCAACATTACAACAACATAAGGAGGCAATAATGTTGTGTGAAGAAGTTATGACTACTGTAGAAACAAGGAGTGCATTGTTAGTACCATGGAGTACCAAATAGGCAATACCAATAAAAACACAATCTAATATAGGGAAAACTGACCAACATTGCACAAATTATGGGATGACAAATCACAATGTGGAGACATGTAGAAAGAAGAAAGAGCAAGCCATAGTGGCAACCACAAAGGTAACACGACCAAGTCAAAAAACATAGAAGACATCTTCATATGCATGTCACATTTGAGGTTTGAATGGACATAAAATGATAGATTGTCCAAAGTTTGTTGAAATGGAAAAAATGTTTCATGGGAAATTTGTGATAGTAGCAAAGGTTCAACCTATTGCTAAGACACAAACAATCGTTGCAAATGTGACTGTGATGGATGTTAATGTTACCATAAGAAGTAAAGTAATTGAAGAACATGTGTTCAAGGATAAAAAGCTAAGAAAAGCAAAAAGTGTTGCTAGTTAGGGGAAAGAAGAATTATTGAAGTAATCAATGGTGGAGATAATTCAACAAATTCAGAAAACACAAACCCAAACAAAAAGGCCATCCACATCCATGGAAGGATGGAACACAACCTGGCCATGTATGCCAAATACTACTCTATGGACGCACAAAAATCTCAAGAAGTAGTGAATTCACAAAGGAAACTAATCATAATAGAAGATATTTTTTTGGACAATGGTAAACAGATGTTAGAAACAAATTATACTTTGAACTTAGGATAATTACTTTAAATAATTTTTAAGCTAAAAAAATATAATTGGCAAAAGATAAAACTAAAGAAAACTCAGAATGTAAGTAAAGCAACCACATACAAACATGTTAGTTCTTCAATACCAAAAGTAGGGACAACTGATGTAACAATAAATAATCATATGGCAATTATCCAAGTATAGATTGGGAAGAATAACTATGTTTATTGTATTTCAAAATAATTTGGTAGATTTTAGTTATTCCATGTTATTGGGGAGACCATGGTTTAATGATGTTAAAGCGGCACATGATTGGGGAAGTAACATTGTTACCATACAAGGAAATGGACAGTCAAAACAATTATAGTTACCAAACATTTGAGAGGTGAAGTAAAGAAAACCAAAAGTGTTATTGTGTTACAATTATCAAAATGGCATCACATACGAAGAAGAAGATATCATCTTTCTTATAAAATCATAATTGTTTTCCATAAGAATAATCAATTTACCTTAAACAATTCAATTTGTGAAAACCACAGATGTGGGGATCATGGATATAGATGTGAAGACTATTATTTCAAAACAAAGATTTAAAGTATAAAGCATAGAGAAAAAAATACCTAGTAACAGATATGAGTCAAAAATAGTTTTTGAGGATAAGGTGTATTTAGATACATACTACAAACATTAACCAAGGAGTGTTGTAATGGATGAAATTCCAACAAAAATCAAAGCACAAGGATTGTAAATAGCTGGATGGACATTAACTGAAAATCAACAATTGATGAAATTCAATCTATAAATTGATGTACAACCACAGATGGTGAATATTAATGCATAATTTGAAACATGTAAGGTGTTAGAAGTCCCAATTGTTGAAAGAATTCAAAGATGTTTTTGCATGGTGTGAGGTGACTTCCTGTCCTTCTATTCCTGGTTTTACAATGTGATTATACTCGGAGGTACATATGCTATTAGTGAACGGAAAATGCAAAATGTATCTTTAGATATTGAATTGTGTTTATAGTTGAAAACCAATCGTTTGCTTCCCTATGCATCATCTATGATTTAAAATTAATAAATATATTTTCAAAGTTCAAACTTTCCAGATCCAAGAATTTTATGTTAAATTACCACCCATTTAAACCAACTTCTAAGGAGTTGACATAATGCTCAACTTGACAACAAACCTCTAGTCACTTAAAACATTGTTGCTATCACATATGTTTACCAAATCTAGCTTGCATTAATTCATTAAAAAGTTAGCTACAAGGCGCATTTGCCTACCAAATTTCAAGCCTTGTACTTAAATTAGTAAAAAGTTATGCCATAGAATGCGAAAGGAATTTACAAAAAAAGCTCAACTTGATAGTAGACCTCCAATCATTTAAAACATTGTTGCCCTCACATACATTATTCAAATCTAGCTTGCATTAGTTCATTGGAAAACTAATTATAGGTGCACCGATTTGCCAAATTTCAAACTTTGCACCTAAATCAAGAAAAAATTATGTCACAAAACTTGAAAGGTTTTATGAACATCTTCTAAGATTTTAAGCTTTAAATCTACTTGTATTCATTTACATTCTTTCAAAGGTACTACTATGATCCAATCTATTTTCCCTTTTTCCACTGTCTACTAAGACTCATTACTCTCTTCCTCTTAAGGAAAGTTTTAGGAACAAATTTTCAAATATTCAAATTAGAAATCGCATCCAAAAAGAGAAAGACAAATGATACAAATTCAGGCCTTTAAAGAAAAGGAGAAGGAAAGAGGTGAGGGAAGACCCCAACTTGGTGGCTAATGGAGGGTTCCATGCTTAGTAGCCAATGGAAAGTTCCAAGTTTGGTGGCCCTTGAGGAAACATTTTGCTTGGTGGCCAATGGGAGGTTCCAATGCTTGGTAGCCTTTAGAATGTTCCATGCTTGGTGATCAATGGGGAAACATCTTTTTCACCTCTTTTCATTTTTCCCCCCCAATAAATTTTACTTAAAATTTTTTTCATTGATTTTAAAGTTTTACTTTACCATGGTTTTAGACCATTACTTTACATTTTTCCTTCTTTTTCCTTGACCTATAAATTGTAATCATGCATTTCAATGCACCAAATCTTCCACACGTTCATCACCAAATTGATTTTGATCCAAGATTTTTTCCTTTCCTTGAATTCATGGCGTTGCGCATGACCATGTTTTACGAGCTTCAAATCACATAAATGAATGAAGAACTACCTTAGGAGTCGTCCTTAGATTTGACATTGGCCCAACACCCTCATGATGAAAGTCTCGAACCGCGGAAGGTGCGTCCTTGTTTTGAAATTGAACCCCTTTAAGCTTAGTATTATCACAATTTTTTGAACTTTCGTACCTTGGTGATTTTGTTGCAGGTTGACCCCACTAATAGTGATGAACTTGAAACTATCTGTGAAGGTTTTTACGAAAGTGAAAAGACCTTCATCTTTGCATGGTTTTCAATTCTCAACATTAGACACTATCGTTAGTTGCATAGTTTGATTCCTTGATTGCCTTCTAATAATAAAACAGATTGCTCGATTCACACCATTCAATGTATCTTACATTTTTTACAATTATGAACTATCATTATGGCATAGCCTAGGACTCGACATGTAATTGTAGCTCCTCGTTGAACTTATCCATAACCTAAATAAAAGTTTCATTATCATGAAATCCATGTTGCCATTCTCATTTTATCACACGATTTATTTTAATTGTTATGTTGTCTTAAATTAATTTTACGTTTACAATGTTTGAAGATTATTTTATCTCCATTGAACCTTTCATTGACACCCCCTCAACTACTTCAACAATTTCAATCAACCTCACTTGCATGACTATCCACCAAATACCAGAACAAAACCAATGTTTTCCCAAACATTATGAATTTTGGTGTTTACTTCTAAAGTAAACTTCTAAAAAAATTTCACCTTTAATCATGCAATTGAGGTTCTAAAATTATGATTACTAGTTTTTATTTTTAAAAAAAATTATTTGTACATTTCATTCATTCAATATCAAATTTCCGAAAAAAAAAACCCCATGCAACCATGCACACTCATCATTCCTTATTTTAACATGACGTTGCTAAAAACCTTTAATAGCGTTATCACACCCCAATATCTTTGCAATTCTTAAAAATTGAGACTACCGCACATGGCTATGTTAATATGGCTCACACATGGACATACAAAGATGGGAAAGGGATTCCATTGAAACTAGCACAACATAGAATTGAGTTGGACACTACTATACCATCGGCACATCAGGCCAAGTATAAAATAAATCCAAATTATGCTACAATAATCAAACAAGATATAGATAAGTTATTAGCAACTAGATTCATTGAATTTGGTAGACAAAATTACATGGTTGTCACCCATAGTATGAGTACCCCAAAAAAATGGCAAGCTAAGAATCTATATAGATTTCAAAAAATTAAATGCAACCACAAAAAAAGATCCATACCCATTACCTTTCATAGGTGAAGTGTTGAACATAGTAATAGGGAATGAAGCATATTCTTTCTTAGATGGATATTTTGAGGTGATTTTTCGTCCCTCTACTCCCTGTTCTACCAGGTGATTGTGCTTGGTAGCACAAATGCTACTAATGACGAAAAAATACAAATGTCATTCTAGATATTAGATTACGTTTGTAGTTGAAATTAAGTAGCCCGCCTTCTATGCATAATTTATGATTAGGATTGATGGATACATATTTCCAAGTTCACACATTACACATCCT
>Ga0116229_10009549_pt1 | contig 14775 bp, 5 predicted proteins | sample S1TSphgellanicum_3_FD_87313 | JGI IMG/M metagenome (GOLD analysis project Ga0116229, IMG submission 87313) | Host-associated microbial communities from peat moss isolated from Minnesota, USA - S1T2_Fc - Sphagnum magellanicum MG | ecosystem: Host-associated > Plants > Peat moss > Unclassified... | reverse complement strand
TTTTTGAATTTCCAACAACAATACGTACCCACCAAAAATTCAATAATATTGTTCACATTTTAGGTCTCAAAATTACGAAATCAACTTTATTAAATCAAACTTGGTGAAAGCTTTCCAACAATACCAATAACACCCCCAAATTCCAATATAGTTTTCAATCTTGGTTTTTAAAAAATTAAATGAAAAAATGGTTCAATAATCAATAGATTCCACATTGTAGCTCCAAACGTTCTAAACTAAGTTGTTGCACCCATATTCATTGAAATTTTTTTGATGATAAGTTCCATAACATAACCTAGGACACTGTGATTTGAGAGATATCATTATGACAAAACAAAACAAACTACCTTCCTTCATGGATAAATAAGGTAACATGTGTTGTTGGCTCCAAATGTGAACACACTAAACTCATTTTCCCTTCTAAACCCAATTTGTTGTAATTTGTTTGAATTTTCAACAACAAATTTCATTCAAAATTCAATATCTTCCATACCTTAAGTATGAAAATTATTAAATAAATTTCATTAAATCTAACTCAACAATTAATTTCCAACAACACCAAGTACACCTTTGGATTTGAGTAAAATTTTATTTATGATTTTATTAATGTTTATTAAGAAAATGGTTCAACAATCAATAACCTTTGCATTGTAGCTCCAAAACTTCTCAACCCAAATCAGTGCACCCCTATTCATTGTTGGGTTTTCAAGGATATCAATAGCATTATATGAAATAATTTAGTTTGGAAAATTTCAACATAATATAATAAAACAAAACAAGCTATCTACCTTCATTAATAGATTAAATTATGTGTAAATTATCTTTATATAAAATGAATGGTTGTGCATGATGCAAATATTTTTTGTGCACACAAATAATAAAATTTGATTGAAGGAAATTTAAGGAAATTCTGAAATATAAAATTGTGATAATGTGCATGTTCAATACATCTAATTATTATTTATATGTAAATTGGCTTTAAATTTACAACGTATCAAATAATGATACATAATTAATATATTTTTGTGGAGCTCTAATGTTTATTAATCTTTATAGACATGATATTTCAATATTTTCTTTAAATTGCAATAAAAATAAATTAAACATTAAACTACATGTAAACTCTATTTGTGCAAATCAATGCTTATGTATGATGCAAATATTTTTTGTGCATCTAAATATTAAATTTTAATTTCAAAATAAAATTTAGGAAAATTTTGAAATATGAGTTTGTAATAATGTGAGTTTAATATATATAAATTATTATTTATTTGTAAATCAAATGTTAATTTACAAAAAATCAAGTAATGATACATAATTCATAATTTTGTGGAAGTTTAATGTTTATTCATTTTTATATGTATGATGTCTTAATATATTTTTTGAATTACAATAAGCATTCATTAATTATTAAGGTACACATAAGTGTTTTTTGTATACATGAATGATAACATGTACGATGAATTTTTTTGTGCATATAAATATTACACTTTAATTTGAAAACAAACTTTTAAAAAATTCTAAGATATAAGTCAACTTAATAATGTGTATGTTCAATACATGTATAATTTATAATTTATACATAAATTCAATTTTAGTTTACAACATATCAAGTAAGGATATTTAAATAATATTTGAATATGTTCAATACATGTGTAATTTATTATTTCCATGTAAATTCAATTTTAGTTTACAACCTATCATGTAATGATACATAATTAATATTCAAATTTTCACTATTAGTTCCAATAATTTATGTATTTATTAGAATTTCTCATTTATTTATTCATGATTAAATTATAATAATGTTTAGAATAATTAGTAAAGATACTTTATAAATTATCATATAATTTCAGAAATTATTTTTATTTAAAACCATTATACTATGATTTTTTTCTTATTTAATATTTATTATACTAGGTCATTTAATAGTTCCAACAAGGAAGATAAAAAAATAACTAAAAATAGTTAAATAACTAACCTAACCTAATTACTAGCTACAATATTATTATTATTATTATTGTAATTATAGTCAATTATTAATTATCAGAACATTATAATAATTACTATAATTAAAATATCGTTTAAGATTATTATTGAATGTTTATAATTGAATTAATTTTTTTTTATGACATTTTAATAAAAAAATTATTAAAAAGTCTAATTTTCAAAATATTTAATGATAATTATATATTTGATAAATATATATTAATTATTTAAAAATAATCACCATATTATTTAATAAATGATGATAATATTTTTAATTATTTAATTATACAAATATATAATTAAAAATAATTGATGAATAATTTTTATAAATAATTAAAGTAAGTAGTTAGACCTAAGCTAGGTAGATTATTAGTTTAGGTCTAGGCCTAACGAAGCTTAGATTAACTTGTACAACTAGATTACAACTATTTGAATTGCAATTAAGTTGCAACTAGGTTACAACTAGGGTAGACATCAAATGGTACTCTATCACCAAACACTTTTAAGTTTTCTCCCATTTCAACACCAAATTGCATGTTTTTTTATGTCATTGGAAGCACAAAACAGAAAGCTACAAATGTTATTTGAAACTCAAAAACAAAAGAACAAAACAAATAACGCATGAAGAGAAATAATGATATTTTGTCTCTAGGCCCCCTTTACTTCCAACAACTATATTTTGTTCATTTTTCATTCATTTTGAACGATTTCAACGGCTACAAATGCACTATTTCAAAATCTAGAAAACTTGTTTAAAGTGATTTTTTTAAAAATAAAATAGTTGAAGAGCTTAAGCTTCAAAATCATATGGAACATTTATGAAAAATTCCAAAGCATAACCCTCTTCACTTTGAAAGGGCATATCTTGTTCATGTTTTGTTAAATTGTAATTTTTTAATATATTTGGATACACCAAGTGGAGGACTACAAAATTAATCTAAGTTTCAAAAGGAACAAACCATGGACAAGAGAGTTATAATGATCCAATGTTGTTAAGTGTTCGGTGATAGGTGTGTTTACCCTAGGTCACAACTAAAATCTTTATCCCATATTGTTTGGTTTCCATTCCATAAATCCAAACTATATATATAAAGGAGTGCACTAGGATTGTTGGAGAACATAATGAACATGAAAATCTAATAGCCATTTGGGATGAGCCAATAAAAAAGGTTCAACCTTAAAGGTTAAACCAAATGAAATAGGATTTTATTTATTAATTGGCATGTGGTTTAAGTCTAGGCCTAACATAGGTGCCTAGATCTAGCCCTAACTTAAGCCTAAATTAAATGGCCTATGTTTAGGTTTAATCTAGGTGCCTAGGTTTAGACTTAACCTATGTTTAAACACCATGTAGCCTAAACTATTAATGTGGATGTGCCACATGCCATTTAATTATTTATTGACAAAATAATTTGTGAATGTGCCACTTGTCATTTAACTATTCATTGACGCACATTTTATGAATGTGCCACATGTCAACATTATGAGTGTGCCATGTGTCACCAAACCACTAGCCAAATGTTCAATTTACATAATTGCAACATAGTTTAAATGTTCAACTTACATAGTTACAACTTAGTTGAAATTGTAATTATATTTTTGGCTGATGTCATACTTAGGTAGCGGATGAAGTTCATCATTTAATCGAATGTAGTTGACAACATACCTCGACTATATTGGTAAAACAATTTTCAACTAAATTGGCAAGCAATGGCATGTAGTGGTTATTGTTGTGGTGTTGACATGTGGCATACATTTTCAACTGTAATTTCATTCTTGACTTGTACTTTTCAACATTATTAATTAACAATTGCAAAAAATATTTCCTAATTGCAAAAAAAAAATTACAACTATATGTGTAGTTTTCAACTTTGTTTATAATTGAACAATAGTTGAAAATGTAGTTGCAAAAAAGGGGATTTTTTAATAGTAACCCAAAACCTAGTTTCATTTTATGCTTATGTGTCATGTACTCAAACGAAAAAATGTTATATGTCTAATGTACATATGTTTGGGTCCATGTGGGTGGAAAGGCAAGAAGTTGAAAAAAGTGGTGAGGGCAAAATCCCCCATGTTTAAATCTCAAGGAGGTGTAGTAGCATCGTAATATTCATGCATGGAAGTCCTAATCTTGTGCAAGGTGAATCAGACATGTATAGATATTGTATCTAATTTATATTATGTTAAAGATGCAATTTAATTAATGTGTTTTCACATTAAATAACCTAATTCCAATTCAATATTACTATTGATGGCTACAACTTGTTGTTCAATATGCCATAGGTGAAATGATTTTCTTACTGCATAAGTGCACCCTTGCAACAAGTGTAATAGTTTTTGAGTTCCAAGGGATTTGTTTCATGAGGCTATCATAGCAGACATGGTGTGTACAAAATGAAAGTGTGTGGACTGATGTTTCCATATTTACCTTTGCCCTTCCCAAACTATAATAACAAGCTTGCACAACTACTATTGAAGTATATGCAAAGTCAATTTACTTTATGAGAAAGTATTATGATGTGAAAATCTATTTAGTTACTTGTCTTTTACAATTGTTATGGTTGGAAGTGGTGGAACATCTTGTAACTTCTTGGTTGCAATGCTCCATAATATGTGAAAATTTTGAAACCTTCTCATGTTGTTTAGTGTTTTATTTTGGTTCAATCATTTGCAAATGCTTAATTATTTTTTCTTTAGCACTAGCATGCAATTATAGCCTTACATCATTTAGTAATATGTAGTGGCATGCATGTCCTATGTAATTATCATGCAACTAGATTAATAGCACATGTAGTGGCAAATACAACTTTATATTTAACTACATACTCATATGCAACTATTATGTAACAAATATAGTTAGATGGGTAGTGGCATTAACAACTCAATTTACAACTACCATAGTCATAAATACCAAGGGTAGTTCTTTATATTTTAGAAAACTTTTAAGTGAAGTTTTGAATTTTAAAAAGAAAATCAAGTACATCCAAGTTAAGGTCAATTTTCTTTAATATCTATATGTGGGGTTATTAGGTATCAAGGTTTAAGTTTTTTAAAAAGGGGTAGGTCTAGGTAACAATTAGCATTTAGGGATTATTTTGTCAAAAAAAAATTGGTCATTGCAATTACAAAACAAATACTTGAAAGAAATGCATTAAATTTGTTTGAAAATAAATGGAATTAAATCTAACTTGCAACAATTATGTATTTTATGCCCATTCATTATGCACATTTGCAACAATTTATTTCTTCAAAAAATGGGCTTTTGGGCATTTAATATTGGATAGACCATTAAACAAACGATCAATTTAATTGAACAAACATATGATTCGAATAATACAAACGATAATTTAATCCTTAATGCACATGAAATTTAATAACAAAATGGACTAGACATACTTCCAATCACATAAAATCAACTTTATTTACTTTAAAATCCAAGGATAAATGCAACCACAAGTAAACACAATCAAAAAATGGCCTTAAAATATAGGGACAAATCCAACTAGAAAGTGAACATAATCAACAACTGACCTTAAAAATTAAGGACAAATCTAGCCACAAATGAACACATATGACTTGCAAAATATAACAACATTGATCTCCTAAAGCTATGAACATGTTCAAAAACACTTACAAAAAGACAACAATTGCAGCATGTATGAACAATAGGATTCACAAAAGGTTTCAAGTTTCAACCATCCACATATCAATCTAAAACATAATTAATACAAAAGACCTCACAACTTCTAGCCTTAAATGAACCCACATTGAAGACCATAAGGCCATTCCTAGGTTCAATCCATTTCATCGTAAGAAATTCAATAACAAATGTGAGGTAAGGAAATACCATGTGTTATAACACAAAACATGTATTCAACCCTTAACTTTAATGTTACAAATGCACCAAAGAAAAACATAATTAGAATTCTTGTTCAAGAAAAATGTTTACCAAAAAAAAAAAACATTAAAAAAAAGAAAAAAATTGAATGTGAAACCAAATGAAATCAAAATTTGAATCTTCTTCAAAGAAATCTTGTTATTCAATTAATTTGTTGTGTTCTTCAATTGTAGCAAAATCCCTTTCCAAAAATTAAGCCATGGTTTTAAGCCCCACATGTCCATTGCATCCAACATGAGCATCACTAAGCCAATTATTAATGATGAGAATGAGTCAATTTAAATTTTCAATCCCAAGCTTAGATCATATCACATTAGTGATGACCCTTTGCAACATTGAAAACCTATTTTATTTCAATTTTTGATCCCATAATGTTAAATATTTGACGAGAAAGAGCCATGGGAAATTGCAAAACATGTTTTGCCCACCAAATTATAAGGTTTTCAATTTCAATTGGTCACACTACCAATATAATTACAACTCATTCTTCAATGTGGACACGATTGCATCATCATTTGATATAATCTACCCAAAAAACAAGTCATCAAATTCAATTACTATGAGTTGATCTACCGATGTTCGCCTAACAAGGTTTTAATGAAAAAACACCCATAAAAAAATATGGCACACAATATTAATGTCATAATCTATCACAATTTGAATGGCATGTGCATTGCCCACAGCATCATGTATAACCTTCATGTTTTTAAAGTGGGGTTGAACATGATAGCCAACATGTTATAAGTTTTGGCTTGATTATAAGTTAAAGCAAATGCCAAAAATGGGGGAAAAATATTGATGACTTGCATCATCATCCTTAACTTGAATTCCTACAACTTTGAATCAAAGTCCCCACAAATTAATGGTTGGTTTAAAGCTTGGACCTTAGCCACATTAGCTTGCATGGCAATGTATAAGGTGAAGGCAAAATCAAATGCATATGATAACAACCAATAACCATCACTTTGATTTAGGACACAAAGTTTCACAATGAGTGTATTTATAATGGTTTGAATAATAGCACATTTGAAATATTGGCATTCTAAAATATAATTAATAGATTGTTGTCATCCGTAACAAATGGGGATAACATTACAATACTATAATTTCTTCAATATAATAGGATGACTTAATAAACAAACTATTTTTTCACCAAAATTATTGACATTTTGGCAAGCAATCTTGCAACAATATAAGATTATTTCCATTCATGCCGCCCCTTACCACATTGTTTTGTCCAAGTAATGGTCTTTTGCAACGAGGATTAAATGTTTTTCAAAACTCACCTCTAAAAATCCAACATAAATTTTATTATTGTTAGTAGCATATTGGACCACCTTTGACATGTCATGCCCAAAACATGACCCTACAAATGGGCATGTTAGCTAAAAGGCAAAACAATAAACAATAGAAGTCAATACATAAGTCAAAATGTTTAAATTAAACCCTAAACTATGTAAGAAGGGGACATGTTTTGTAATAATGTTCCTTAGTTTTTTCCACCATAATTGGGAACACTTCAATCACCATTTGGTAATGAGATGAAAATTGTAAATGCCCACATTGTTGCAAAACCAAATGCCACATCCATGGATTTTCAACAAAAGACAAATATCGATAACCCTTTGTAACATATAAAACAAAATGTGCCAAAAATGCTTGTTATAAAAGATTTGATTTGTGGTAAGGCCGTTGGCTGCTAAAAAAATATGTGATTTGAAAAGGGGGAACAATTTTCCTCTTCTTTGTCCATTGTCTTCATTAAGTTGGGTTTCTACAACCTTCTACAACAAAAACAAACCCCACTTCTTGTACAAATTTGGATGTTCATGACAAACATGTTTTTTTCAAAGCACTTATGCCATGGTTTTTGTTGTAACTCACAATCCTTTTGTGTTTTCTTGCACATCAATGAGTTCTAATTGAGTAAGGTCACAAACAAAACACCACATTCTGTGGGTTACAAATGTTCATTGCTACACCATTATTCACCACAAAAAAACCCAATAGGTTTATGATCAATGACTAGGAGACCACAAATTTTGGTTGGCTCCAACTTTGGAAGTAAACTTTCACAAGTTGCATCTAGGTCAACATTTGATGTGTCTCATGATCTAAGTTCAATTTCAGATTGAGACATAAAATCAATGTCATTTTCTTGATCACATGAAACTATTATTGTTACAAGTTGTGTGGCATTTGAAATAACTACTAGACATGTTCTATGGCACTTGTGGATGCCATTGATGTAAACATCTTTATAATTGTTTTATCAATTGTTATTTGCAAAAAAAGGACATAGAGCTTATAGAACTCAATAACATCCTATCCATCACCAAGGGTTACTCCAAAAGCAATTGCTAATGGTGAAAAACTTGCTAATGTAACAAGTAACAAATTCATGAAAGAAAGAAAAAAATGATACCAATAAAAATTATTTGCAAGTTGCAACATGCAATGCCCCTCATGATGGCAAAAACCTTGCCAATGCAATCAACTAATGTTAAAAAAAAGGTGATGGAGAGAAAAAAACTTACTTACAAACATCTACAACACACAACGACGATGAATAGATTATCATTGTGATGACCACCATGACAACACCACAACAACTAAAATGTTCTGCTATAAGTTGTAGGCACATGATCACCATCATGATGACCATGATGAAAACACCACGACAACTTTGATGTTATGTTGTAAGCTATAACACATAAGACCTTTGTGATGACTAGTTCTAATGATTTATTGCAAGTTACAACACACAAGACCTTTGGATTGACCATGAAGATGACACCAAAACAATTGATGTTTTGTAGCCCACAACTATTACAATGGCAAAAAGTAGAAACTAAAAAACTAAAAACCTAACCTAATGTAAAAATTGAATGAAAGATTTTTTTTAAAAAATAAAATTATTTACCTATGATCAATTGTAGCACATGATAACCACCATGATGAACATGATGACGACACTTGATGTAATATTGTAGCAAAAAAGAAGGTGCGACACAACCACTAGTGGGATGATCACCATGATGATGCCCGTTAGTTTATTACATAACAAAATTTTGTGGTGTTACAATTTGAAATTTGGCACGGGTCTAAGGAGAAAGAAAACTTACCTTTAAGCAAAATCATGACCATTGTGATTATCAATATGATAACACCAACATTCTACAACAACAAGTTCAATAGTAGAAACTTCAACAACATGCTTAATTAGTAGCCAAACCTTAATAACAAGCTCAATAACAAAAACTTCAATAATAATAAATAATATAAAAAGTTGACAAAGGTTAATAATTGAAAGATACTTACCTAGTTAGAACAAAAAACTTGGTAATGGCAATGTGACAAAAACCTTAACAATGTAGCAAACTAGTAACCACCACAAACATAAACAATGTCAATGGAATGTAATATGCAACAAAAGGAATAATAGGGCTAGGAAAAAATAAATGAACATTGTCACATGAAAGAGAAAGTTTGCTGTCTAGGGAGTGATGGAAGGTGACATGCAACGTTCAAAAGGAACCAAAACCCTAAACCTAATTTAGGCTGGGAAAACACCCACCGGTGTAGGGTCTTATGTAAGGTTTTGGAAATGACAACCATTCACTTTTAGGGTTGAACCTATATCTTAAAATACGATGGGTCTTAAGATAAGGTTCTTGTTTGGGTATTCAAATAAAAATCAAGGTCAAGGTAAAGTTCGTATAATTAGAACCACTAGTTATTACCCATATATCTAAAAAACCACCCAACATTAGTGGATACAATTACATCCTGAATCTTAAATGCATTTTGAAGATGCCATATGGTAATAAATTATTTAATTATGTGGTGAAAAAATTCCGATCAATTTGTTTTGTGATGTGTACAAATGTAATGATATGTGGCATTTGTTGATAGAAAACTCATAATTCATCTAGCAAATGGTATGTTGACATGTGGCAACAATTTTAAAAAATAAATAAAATTTTGAATTATTTCAACATGTGGTATGTTGCCAGATGTAATTTAATGAATGTGCATTGTGCACCTATTGTTGCATTAATAGAATTCACGTTGTTTGAAACTCATCATTATGCAATTGCATGTAATTAGGTGTCATTTGCAAAATTGGTATTGTGTAATTTTTGAGCCATATGGTTGCATGTGCAACTAACATGCAACTACTAATGTACAAAATGGACATGTGTTATAAAAATCATGGCCTAAGCTAATACATAACTACATTAACACATTCAATATATCTACCTAAGTTATGTAAGGTAATTTTATACCTTTAGTGCTAAAGCTAAACCAATGCTAACTAATGTTACCCAATGGAAAACAATGATTAAACCTAGGTTAAATTCAAATTAATCAAGGTTAAACTAAAGTTAAACCTTGATTAAACTAACCATTTAGAAGGTTAAATTAATTATGGATAAACTAAACATGGCTAATTAACTAATTAATTTAACTTTTAAAATATTTTAACCATGGATAATTAAACCAAAATTAATTTAGCCAAAATAATTATTATACTTATAATTGGTTACTAATGAAAATTATTTTTATTAAATAATTAATATATTTTAATTAATTAATTAATTAATTATATTAATTATACTTGCACACCAATGGTGGGGTAAGTTACACTAATTAGTAAGTTACATTAATTAACCTAGTATTACATATTATTACTTATTAATAAATACTAATATTTGAATATTTATTATCATTACCAATTTTCAATATTTTTTTCAATAAATATAATTATAATTTGAACTATGTTATTAATTATGGTAATATATTTATGGCTAGTAAGCTATATTAATTTGTTTATAAGTATTTTAGCCTAAGCTGATTACTAACATAAATTAACTATTAACTTAAATTAGGTATTAAAATTATAAAATTATTGATTATTAATTATTATTCCAATGATGATGATTTCATCAAAGCTAGATTAGGTGGGATGGGCTACATCTATAAGTTGTACAAAAAAAAAAATTCCAAACTACAAATTTATTAGAGGTCGATTCCAAATGGGAATTTTTTTTAATAATTTTTTTACAAATTGTAATGTTTCAAAATGTCCTTATGGATCCTAAGATATCAAAAGATAAACAATTTTTTTTTTCTTCAATGCCTTTTGGAATCTTTGTGTCCTTTCCAAAAACAAAAAGAAATTGTGTGTTTCTCCAATTTCATACACATGTTTACATGCAATTTCATACAAATGTGAATATTTGTTATTTCATTTGAATATGTGTTGTTCCATTTGAATATGTTGAGATTATTTCAAGAGATTAACATGTTTTTTTTTCTTTGAAATTAAGTTAATTTCCAATAAAAACTTCTCCTTTAAATATCTTATCCAAGGATTTAATCCCCACTTGCTTAGTTTATTTAATGTTTATCCACCTTAATTGCTTCCAAAATTTCAATGAATTTAAAATAGGGGTGGTTTATTAAATTTCCCCTTGGATGATAATTGGGTGGTATTTGTAAAAAATTGAATCCTATGTATATCTAAAAATAACAAAGTTTTCAAATGTAAACCTTTATTTCTGTTTTGTCATTTCATCATCATTGGTAGTGCGTAGCAACATGGAGCCCAAGTAGGTAATCATAGTTATTAAAATTTAGTTATGTTTATTTATATTATTAACCAATTAATAATATTATCAACACATTATATTATTATTAACTATTTAATTATATTAGTTATAATATGATTAACTTTGCTAGTAGGTAAACTATATTAATATGGCATAGGTAGCATGTAATATTTGCATGTAGGTTGCAACTACATTGGTTGCACTTACAATTGAATTTTTTATCCCATATCTTTTGCCTTGGTTTCCAAATGTGCACACTATATAAGTAAGGTTAAGTTAACTAAGTAGGTTTAAAATAATTTAATTTTGTGTTTGGGTTTAGCCTCTAGGGTTGAACTTCTTTCACTTGCTCATCCCAAATGTTCAATATTCTTATAACCTACCTATGGCCTACTTACTGAATTAATTAAAAAATAATAATCAATGGGCTTAAACATTTTCCATGTGTCACCATATAATTGGCCTTCACAAATGGAAATGTGTCAAAATCCCATCCACAATTTTTATTGGATGGCCAAGATGTCATTAATTTATTAATTAATGATGAATATTGAAATAAGGTTCGAATGCCACATGTCACCATAGGCAACCCTTGGAGAATAATATAAATCTATAAAATATAAATTCATACCATATATATTATCTATTTACATATTGTCATATGCAACCACTAGTTGTGTGTAATTTCTCTTATGCAACTACGGGGTCTAGTAGTTGCATGTATCACATGCAACTAAAAATGAATTACATATGACAATTCCAAAATGATATTTTTATTCTAATGTTGGATAATATAAATTTAATGGCCACAATTGTTGATAATATTACCATGTGGTGAAATCACAAATCATAAATCAATGTATACATGGCATCATGTGATTACTTAAATGATAGTCACACAAGTAGTCACAATGTGTAGTTGCAAATATAGTTGCAAGTGTAGTTTCCACATTATATTTAAATCATCCATGGCAATGGATGCAAAAAAAATTGTAATTGCAACCATATGCAACTACTTGTTTGACCAGCTATGCATGTGGTGTCTTATACAACTAATGTCTTATGGCACTTTATCCAAGGTGATCACAAAATATCTTGTCACATGTGTACATTATGATTAAATTATAATTGCAAAAATATTATTTAATTCTTAAATTTCTTTTAATGCTAGCACGGGTGTCACATTACATATCCTAGGCCTAGGTGCCACATGGCATGACTTAACAAAAGTGCCATGTGGCCTATCCTAGCCTAGGTGGCACACAACTTAATCTAACTTAAGTGCCACGTGGTTTATCTTAAGCTAAGTGCCATTGGGCTAAGCTAGCCTAGGTGCCACATTGGCATAACTTAACATAGGTGTTATGTAGGTTACCTAAGGTGATCATAGGTGTCACATATTGTCCATTGATGATTCATTTACATAATAGGGTAGGTATATAGGGAGGTAAGTAATTTAGCCTAGGTACCAAAATAGTTGTAAAATTATTGCTTCAACAATCATCATATAACATAGGACAACGCATGAACATGTATAATAGAACATTCAAAACATATGTTGCCTATAACTAGTTGTTAGTTACAACTTGTCATTTTGTTACTAAGGAATTTTTGGTTGCAAATGTCGCTTATAATTAAAAAATAATTGCAAAAGCCAATTGTATATCCATAATTTTCTTTTAATGTAGTAGCCAACGTACCTAACATAGCCCCCTAAGCATGTTCACATAGGTCACAAATATAAAGAATTGAACCTATCACCTTCATAACGATAAGTTAAGTTTTTAACCAATGGACCATGCTTTCATAAGGTGATAATTTTTTTCAATTTTTTGTTATTTAACATGTTATTTTTGTACACCACTTATGTAGGTAAGTAGGAATGTTAGGTAATTAATAGGTAACTTGGAGGTATATAGGTAGGATGTAGGATGTTAGATAGGAGGTAAAAAATAGGAAGTAGGTAGGTAGGGAGTTTGGCTAGTGGTTGGGTGGGTAGGTTGTTATAGGATGGTAGGTAGGAGGTAGGATGGTAATTGTAGGTAGGAAATATGTAGGTAATAGGATTGTATGTAAGTGTGTAGCCTAATTACTTACTTAGCCTCAATTAAGCACTAGCAATAAGGCTTATTAGCTAACATTGGGTTTATTTGACTATAAAACATTAGTCATCTTGAGTAAGGATGTCATTTTTTTGGGTCCATTTGATTAAATGTTTCACTTGATTAAAGCCCATTGAATATTTTGATCAAGGTGGTCAATTTTTTGTTCAACTTGATTAGATGTTCAATTTGATAAATAATAAAAAAATCACTTTAATTAAGTTGGTCAAAAATACACATCCCATTATAGCCTTGAGCCTTTAGTCAAAATGTACATGTCCATTAGTCAAAATATATTAGTTAATAAACTTGAAATGTTTCAAAAACCATGAATATTGGTAGTGGTATCTAAATTTGGGGTTGGCCATGAACCTATCCACATGACTTGTTTATTTTTCTTTCATTCCATAGTTTGGTTGGTGTTTTTCTGTCCATTATTGTGCATCTTCATGTAATTGTGAATATTAATGTTGGGCTAGTACAAAAAAATTGTGAGAACCAACTAGGGGTTCAAATTAAGTTTCACAATGAACACTAGTGAATATCATATCACTATTATGATATCCTAACCATCAATTGTAATTGGAGTGAAAACCAAGACTTTGAAAACCATGCATTCCATGTATTTTTAAAATATTGATGCATGAGCATGGTAATGGAAGATGCCTATGGCATGTTTTTAGAGTATATTATTTATTATAGGTAGTAAGAGTTTTTTGGTATGCTTCTAAAGGATTTTGAAGGAATCCAATGTTTTTAGATTTTAGGTTTAAAGTAGTATGGCACTTGTTGCTCAATGCCCATCTTTAATGGAAAGGTAAAACTTATTTTCATATAGATAAAAAAACCCAAGTTTTCACTTGGACCCCATTTTTCTTCATCATTCAAATGTTTTGAAATTTTGGTGTTGAAGATTTGTGTGCATTAAGGCTATTGATTTTTATTTTCTTCTCAAGTCATGGTTTTGCTCCCACATTTTTTTTGGGTTCCCACTCTCATTGCATGTTTCTTTCTTAAAAGTGTTAGTGTCATTCCTTCATATATGTGCTTGTGTTCCTGGTTCTACTTCTGGATTTCTGTGTTGGTTTTTGGTTTTATTTGTTGATGATGCCACATCAGCTTGCTTCCCCATCCCCTTTTCTTTTTCTTGTTTTTGATTTACTTTCGCTTT
>Ga0116229_10009548_pt1 | contig 14776 bp, 6 predicted proteins | sample S1TSphgellanicum_3_FD_87313 | JGI IMG/M metagenome (GOLD analysis project Ga0116229, IMG submission 87313) | Host-associated microbial communities from peat moss isolated from Minnesota, USA - S1T2_Fc - Sphagnum magellanicum MG | ecosystem: Host-associated > Plants > Peat moss > Unclassified... | reverse complement strand
GCTATACTTGGGTGCTCAGCCATTTTGTTTGTTGTTGTACTCTTTACTCTTGTGATATACTTGGGTACTTGGCCATTTTGTTTGTTGTTGTACTCTTTACTCTTTTGCTATACTTGGGTGCTCCGCCATTTAGAGCACATGATATTTAAATGAGTCAAAGTGAACAGAGTCTGAACTCACTCTCTCTGAACCTGATCTGTATATATTCAGACCAATTTGGGTTCTCCTACTAAGTTTAGTGGAGGCCTTCTTTGTGACACTCTTATGGACACCATGTGGCATTTGGACCATTCCACATTATGGCTTATGAGCAGATGCATGTTTTGGATGAAGCTCTAAATTCTTATTGAACATTGAGTCTACCCGCATTCAACTGGTTGCCTGAAACAATCCCTTCAAACTCCGACTCTACATGATGAAACCCTGGCAAGCTTGATAAAACAAAGCACCCAGCAAAGGGGCAAAGGAAGAACAAAGGGAAAGGATGCACTCCCAGCCAAAAGTGCAAAGACCCAAACTGGGTCACTCTACATACTTCATTTATGTTTTGTACCTTTGCAAGTGACTAGAGTAATCATAGGGAAAATTCTCTTCTTTGTCATTTGTGTACCTAGTGGGTTGTCTCAAAATCACTCCATGGGAGTTGCAATGTATGTAAACTATTTGTTGATCGTCTTGCATACATATGATCTCTTCAACTGCACTACAAAAATGCCATTCCAAAATCTAGTAAAGCATTGGCCATCTTAAGCAATCCCATCCAAGCATTCTCCATGATCTCACACATGATTTGTTCATTTGTGAGCCAATATGGCGAGTTAATGTCTGAGTGTGCCTTGTTGATGCAAACATGACGTTCAACAAATTAGCATTTGTTGGGATGTTTGTGTTTCACCAATTTATATGTGCATGTGACTTCAGCTAATATCATAACATGGAGTTTAGTTGTTATGAAACTAATAATTTTGGAGAAATTGGATTATGATGTTAAGGAAATCAAGAATTGGCACAGAATCTCTACTATTATGTGGGGTTTTTGTTCATTCAAGATGGATCTTGTAGAAAATGAAAACCTCTAAAAGATAATGTCCTTAAATAATCTCACAAATGCTTCAAACCTCATGACTTTTACATGTTCAATTCATTCATGTGAATAATTTCAAAGCCTTTTGCATGGGACACCACTTAGAATACTCTCATTGACAAATGTTGTTGAAGTCATGACTTATTTACCTAAAATGGCACATAATGTGTCGATGCTCTTGTTGGTAGATAATTGCATTTAATTGTCAACACAAGTCAAAACAATTTGGGCTTTGTGTTACTTTTCATTAATAGTGACAATCCTTTTCTTTTTTTTCTTATGATCTCATATGGCTTTCAATAGTTCATCATTATTTATGTTAGTGTCAAATTTCGTTTGAAGTAATATAAATTTCATAAAATGAAAAGGAAAATGTTCATTTTCATTTTCATATTCATGTTGATGGGTAGGAAAAGGAGTGGGATAGTTATAAGGATAGGAAATCTATCTCTGAAGCAAGGTGATTGTTTTGTTTTGTTTTATCATGCTGAGATCTCCCAAACCATCGCACTTCATGTTGTGCTCTTGGTATTGAAAGCTCTTGCTGACTTGAAATTATTTGGACCTACCATGTGGAAGTTATTGACTATTGAACCATTTTCTCAATGAAAATAAAATAAAATCGAAACAAAAAATTATATTAGAATTTGAAGGTGTTCTTTGTGTTGTTGGAAAGCCTTGGGTGGGTCAAATTTAATAGTCTATTTTACAATTTTCAAAACTAAAATGTGAAAGATTTTTTTTTTGAGTGAATTTTGTTCCTGAAAATTTAAACAAATTGCAAAAATTGGGTTTGAAAAGAAAAATCAGTTGAGCCCTCAATGTGTTCACACTTGGAAGTTGAGGCAATAGCATAGGCTATGCTAGTAATTATTAAGAAAGGAGTGAAATAGTTATAAGGATAGGAGATAGTTATTAAGAAAGAAGTGAGGTAGCTAGGCTTGGAAATGGGGTAGATATGAATTGATTTTGGAATTGTCCAAAGATGACCATATGAAGAATTATGCAAATCTCTCATATACCAATTTCTCAAAATTTCTCATTACTAGAATTTGATTATATAATGTCACCAACATAATAGTCAATATTTTAGTAAAATTTGATGAATACATGGATTACTTCAAACATGGCCACAATTTACAAACCAAACCAAAAATCACTTTTAAATCACAACAAATATTGCAATTTTTGAACTTTGAGTTATCGCAATTTGTAACATTAACCCCTAGATGCTTAATGAGTCAAAAATGGTTTTTTGAATTTTAAATTAATCTAGTAAGGATACCAAAAAAAAATTTTTTTTTTTTTTGTTGGGCCATGTGGAGTGTGGTTGTGAGCTTCACATGGCATGTTGATCGGAGAATTACATGTCAATTTAAAAGGGGGTAATCACAAGGCATGTAGGCTTCTCTCATGGGGTGGGAGATTTGGATGAAGGTAAAAACCAATCAATTACATGATGGTAAGTTTTAGCATAAATTGCGCTTATATTGGGAAGGGGGGCGGGGAATGGGCATCAAAGAGTCATTCTAATCCATTGGAACTTGGTTGATTTACTATAATCAAGTTTTGATCATGTGTTGTAGTTTTGAGCTCTTTTCATACCTCTAGTAATCACAAGATGGCGTATAAGCACATAGTGTAAGATTTTTTATATGGTTGTTTGACTTTGCCCTCTATTAGTCCATAGTTTGGTGATTGCTTGGGCATCCAACACCTACCCACCTTGTGATGGTACCAATCAAAATGTTACATCTCATCATCCTTCAAAGCATTGGGCCATAATTTTTTTTGTCACAACTCATCCATGATCTTCACTTCAAATTCAACAATTCATTTATTTATTTGATGCGTCAAATCTTAGATTTAAAAAAATTTAACAATTTCAATTGTAGGAATATAAAAAAGCTTCCAAGAGGCTCCAAGCACATCTAGGGTTAATTGAACATTTTTATTTCTAATGTTTTATATGTTTCAAGCATGAGGTTGGAATAAGCATGCTAATCCAGCTAGTTTTTAAATAATTTCAAACCTTTGGTTTACAACAATTTTGTTGAATAAATGAAACTCAATATGTCATTTAGAAGGAATACAATGACTAAAGTAAATGTTCACATTTTTGGATAAAAAGAAATTCAAAAAATCTTTGAACAACCAAGTTGGTGCAATGAGCAAAATAATAATTACAATGTCATTTTAGTTTTAAAGTCCAAAACATTACTGAAATCCAAGGTTGACCAATCTAAATGTTATTGGTTCTTCAATCAATCAACCCTATATACAAAAACACACAATAAAAATGATAAGATTATAGAGGTACTATTATCAATGACCTTCAATATATATATATATATATATAATTTTATTTTCCAATCCTATACCATATAGGCATGGATGTTCATTTACAATTACTTATCAATTGATGTAATGATATGAAATCAATATGAAATTGTATAATCAACATCTTTGTCATTTTTTGTCATCCTCATAATTAACTTATCCATGTATTTAACCATTTGCCAATAGAGTTTATCCAACACTTATGCAAACTACTGTTAATTTAATAATGTTAAAATGTTTATTCACATGCTTTCATAATGGTTAATGGATTGTCATCATTCAAATATATGAAACAAGGTGTCTTTTTAATTTATAGTAAAATATTTTCATTTTTACATAGATTATAATGTGGGTTGATATAATTTTAAACAAATTTCACTTTGTGATTCGATTCTCCAACATTTTCCCCCCTACATATTCCTAAAAACTATTTAGCTTCAAACTAAACAAATTACCTTTACCTTCAATTTTACTATAAAACTCATATTCCATTCCAAAATGGTTGCCATTCATTCCCACATCACATTCTACCCATGGCAACTTCATAACCCATGGACATTGAAATTGTCAATCAAATTGAAATTTTTCCTTAAAAATTTTCTTTGTAAAAGTTAGGTGATTCAAATACTCATCACGACAAAAGATGTCCATGTATGCCAAGTGATTTCACTAGTTTTTTAGTGAATTCACTAATTGGGGATGCAATGAATTCATTGGTTTAGTGAACAAGGACTACTAGTGAACTACACCCACATTTTGTAGTAGTGATTCATGATCAATATGGATTTGGTTAGGTGCATTTGAAAGCCTTGCATTTGTAAAGGTGTATATTTATAGAAAAACATATGGAATTGAAAACTCTTAGTAGGTGCCAAGGGTGGCATATTTACCATGCAACTTGTATGGCTCATGAAATCAATTATCTATTATGTATAATACACCCCTAATCTCATTTGAACACACACAAAATGATAATCACATACAACAAGTATACAAAAGGAATAGGAAGGTCTATTTCAAACAAACAAATTCATTCAAATTCACATTATGTGTGGTCTAGTTGGAAGGAGAAATCTAATCCCCAAAAATGTTGCATTAGTATTAAAAAAAAAAAAAAAAAAAAATGTTAACATTAAATTGAGTCACTAGAAAAAATTGTAATGAAAACAGAGGATAAATCATGTTTTTGTTTGCATCCCATCGAAAGAAAAACTTGCATTTCATTGGCAATTTGTGGTTATGACTTGTGAATAAAAACCTCAAAGTTCCCAAACATTTTGTATCTCCCCATATTATTGAAGGTATAGATAACAAACATTATTACAAAAAAACATGAAACAATATGTCATTTAACACCACCCAACCATTGGTCAAAATGACCAACATGATTGGAAGACACTTGACATTGTCCCAAACTCCAAATATAATAGTGCACGTTGCACAATTTCTTTTGCCATTTGGAATGATCGTGCCCATCATTTTGTCAATCCAATAGCTAAAGTCCACTCCAATGGGGACAACGTTTGTCCAATTACCTTTCATTTTTTTTTATTGATTTTCCCCTTTTAATCTCACATGCCCTTTTTATTGGTCAAAATTTGGTTATTATTTTCCCAAATAAATATTGGTCCACCAAGTGAGATATTTGACTCATGGATTATTAGAATTATTGTGGTACCTACCCTAGTTTGGTAGTTATGTGCCTAATGATCAATCTTTTTTAATTCAATGTGTTTGGAAATAAAAATTTAAAACTTATAATTCAATATTTTACTTTTTTGAAAATTCATGTTTAGGTTGTAAAATGATGTAAAGGCAATCCTAAGTGACATCTAATGGTGAATTTAAAAAACACTTGTGTAGTTAAAATAATATACTTTAAATTAAACTTTATACTTAAAATGCAACATATAACATATTACACAACCATAAAGTCAACACCTATTAAATAGGACATGGACAAGTATTTGATACCTCAGTACTTGGGTAGTTTTGACATGAATTAAATTATTTTTAAATTGTCCAAATAAATTGATTTTTTTGGAGCAAACATGTCAATGTTTTTGAAAAAATGTTTTAAAATGAGCAACCAACCACTAGAAGAATACAATTGAAAGTTTCATTACCCAAATTCAAACCTACACATTTCAAGTACAAACAATTAACTATAAAACACAAAGACGCATAAATTGGTAACTAATAGTGCTTGTTGTCTTCTGAGTAATATTTCATATGCCAAAATCTTCAAAAATTCAAAATCCAACTACCAAAGTCCAAAAGTCTAAATAAATAAATTGTTCAATAGGGTATTGCCAAAGTAGCCCAATATTACTATGGTCATAAGTGACTTATCAATGGCTAAGTAAAAAATAACTTGTTTTGTGTTTAAATGTGATTTCATAAAATGTCGAAAATCATGGTTGAAAGTTTAGCATTTCCTTCTATGACTTTTCAAATTTTCAACATGGCAAGCATGTATTTATTATTTTTTTGAAAATAAAAACTAATACATTATCAAGCTAGATACTAAAGTATTCATTCCATGGATGTCAATGTTGCACAAGCAAATGCCAAAAGCTAGAGTTGGGTACACACAATATTGTGATTGTATGTCATACACACACACATATTTGAATAGATGTATTTAAAAGACATGGGATTTAGAATTGGGTGTATATCAATGTCAAAATTATTAAAAATTGCACTTACTAATGGTGATTTTCTTAGGCAATTCTTTGAGATATATAAAATTAAATTCTCATAAAATCAAAATCCATTTAATGTACAACAATGGTTCTAAACAAATTTAAGAACCGATTTTCATATATAGGTAAAATTTTCAAAAAAATGTAAGAACCAATCAAATAACCATTTATTAAAATTGTCAAAAAAAATTGGTTATTTTGTGAAAACCACTAGTTTTTTGAGGGGTTTTCCAAAAAATCATAATAATAATTGGAGGTTTTTTAATTTTGAATATTTTTCTAAAAAATCAAAGAACCACTTAACATTGGTGCATACATTATGCGGCATTTCATTAGTTTTATGAACAAAGGTTACATTTGAAAATAGGAGGAGACCAAAGTAAGTTCCAAACTCTTTAGTTGTTGTAGACCTTATGAAATTGCATCACAATAAAGTTTGGATTCCTTTGTAGGTACCATGTTAACTCATTAACAAAACATTATGTGTACATATCATATCTATGTAGATTATATTAGATATATATGTCACACTTGTCCATAGAATGTATTACCACACATTACATGATTAACAAGTTTGAAAAATTAGGGCTACTATACATACAATTGATGTGCAACACAAGTTAATACATGAAAAGCTTGGCAAAAAAAAAGGAAAACATTTCATTACTTGCTAAAATTTATGGGAATCAAACTTCATCCTCTTCAAAAAAATTCATTCTCCCAAACAATGCGAAAACTTTAGAAACACAAAACATAAGGAATCATTTTTATAGTTGTTTGTTCACTATTAGAATTTTGAAATATTAAAATTGGGAATGTTAAACCTCGTTTTCTCAAATAAATAAACATTTTGGCATCACATTGTTCAACATCAATATTAGGCATAGGGATGATAAGGAATGTGTGCCAAAAGGAATGCACAAAACGCTTGCCCTACATTCTATAAATTGAAAAATTGAATGAGTTTTGGACATCACACTATTTAGATTTGGGTCTTGTTTGAATTTGATCTCATTTTTAAACTATTCAACCCATATGAAATTACAAGAATTCATGTTGGTGCAAGGATTTTGGATGCTGAAATTTATCCATCAAACATTGCTTACTTCAAAATATGAAAAAACATTTAGCAAAATTATTCACTAAAATTATATCAAATGTAAATCCCACTAGGAGTTTTTTTTTTCCAAATTCGGGATTTCAAGGAATGGAACTTCACAACATGACAAAAATGAAGGAATGTGTCATTTGGTAATGATTAGACCATTTGATAAATCTACATTAGTCAATATAAAACTAAACCTTATAATGTATCATTTGAGATATTTGATCAAAATATATATTTGAATTTTTTTTGTAATTGAAAATTAAGTGACAATTTTTATTTTGTTTCCATCAAGTATCATAGGGTCATGTTCACACTTGGAATAATTACATATTCATATTCATAGTATCATACTTGGACCAATAGCAAAAGCCATACTAAAAACATCTATGAAGGGAAGTAATTTTTTTTTCATAATGAAATTTTCCAAACCATTTTTCAATGAGTAATCTTAATCATTGAAAATTCAATCAAAATTCAAAATTCAAATCTAATTAGATGAGTAGCAAGTTCACATTTTAGGCCAATGATACAAGCCACACCATTGTTCATTGTTTTTTACCACAAATACCAAAAATGTTCAAATAATGTCCTCAAGAAGCATAAGACGATTGCAAGCATAGATGGGCCATTCACATCATTTCAATTATGATTTTCAATTTTACCAATTTATTTTTTTTGTAATTTTTTGGGGGGGGTAAAAAGAAAACCAAATTTTTTTATGATAAGTTTCAACAAGTAATCAAGAATATAAAAACATTATGTGTTTTCTACATTCATATTTAGTATGTAACCAAATCTAACTAAATCATCTTATGGATGATCACCATTTCAGATACATCACAAAATTGAAAAAACCACTAACTGTAAGGGATAATTTTTTTTAATTAATATTTCATTTTATTCCCACATTTGAAGAATGTTCATCAAATGTTAGTGTGAATTATAAGTCCAATTTTTTTGGAGGAACTTCATGGAATGTAACATATTTTTTATTTGAATGATGTAACTTAATTTTTTTTAGTGTGACATGTGTCATTAGCCCAAGTGAGAACTCAACTAATTTCTCCTTCCAACTAATTTTTTTTAATTCAATACATCATGCAGCATAGGTCTAAAAATCAAACAATTGCCTCCAAGAAATCTTATTCTTCAAAAGGCTTTTTAATAATACCAAGAGCATCCCCAATTTCTTTTATTTTTTGAAGTTTTAAACTTATTGTTCCTTTTCTTTAACAAAATTATTTAATAATTCTCACAACCTAGGTCCAAACATTACAAAACCACCTTAATGTACCATTGGAAAGCCCTTGATGAATAGGGGTGCACCAAGTTGGTTTCATAATGTTTCAATCTATGGTGGAAAAGTTATTGAACAATGAACAAAAAATTTCATTGAAAATTCATTTAAATCAAAGTTAAAAATTGTAGAATTCAAGTGTGCTCTTGATATTGTTGGAAAGTCCTCAAATGATTAGGATTTAATGAAGGTGATTTGAAAAAAATTAGACTTAAGGTGCAAGAAATATTGAAATTTGACAAAAAAAATTCATTGAAAATTTAACAAAATTACAAAAAAAGATTTTGAAAGGAAAACTTGATTTGGTAACCAATTCACACTTGGGCCAACAGCACATGCTACAATAGTTGATGTGAAGTGTAAGTTCAATTCCTAAGGAATTCCATAAAACATGTCTTATTTGAATTGTTGCTAGTTTGATAAGGGGCATCATTGATATGAAGTGTTAGTTCATTTTATGGGGAACTTCATGGGACATTTCCTACTTTACCTATTGTTGGTTTGAACTTGCCAAAAGGGGCATAATTATTGTGGAATATGAGTTCATATTTGGGACCTTAATAGAACACTTAAGGTGTGGGGTAGCAGATTATGCCAAAAAAAAACTTACCACATTATATGACATAATCTTCCAGTGATGGTCACACAATTCGTAATAGTGACCAAAATCTTTGTTGAAAATGTTTTCAAAAAAGTTGTTGAATCTCCCACCCCACACTTTAATGTCACGGAATGGTCTTACCCTTTCCAATATTGTTCAGTGCACTCATATATCTTGGTAAAGGCACCAGGTGAGCTTGTGTCCACAAGCTTGGTGATGCAGTGCAACCAAGATAACCACCAGAGGCTTGACCATTCCATAGTGCATTCCCTATCTAAGCGGTTGCTGGATTGAACCATGTTGGCTGGTTTGTAAAAAAATTTAAAGAACCATCAGTTTCAATTCTTTAAAAAATTAAGAACCAAAGAAGCACCAGTTCCCATTCTTTGAAGAAAATTCAAGAATCAAAGAAGCACCAGTTCTCATTCTTTGAAGAAAATTCAAGAATCAAAGAACTGCCAGTTAAATTGGTTGTTTCAAAAACTTTAAAGATTCAGAGGTTCTTTCATGAAAGATCCAGCAAAGAGTTGATGGTTCTCTAGCCAGTTCTTAGACTTTTTCATTATGTTTTAGAACCGTGGTTATATTACCAAAACCAGTTCTTAGAATTTTTTTGAGAATTGACAAGTGAGTGGGTATATATACCCAGGTTGATAACCAGTGGGTATCTGTCTCTGGTTCTAAGAACCACCCATCACTGGTTTGAACTTGCCAGAAGGTGGGGACGGAGCCATTCCATTGATGATGATAATGATTTGCTACTTGTTAGAAACTGGACTCGAAAGGAAGGTAACATGGACTTCAGAGTTCACAAACAAAAAGCACTATATTGCTCCATAGCTAGCTGCAACCCATTCATAGCTCAAAGATAGTGATCACGAGGATTTGATGACAATCCATAGTAGTTCATGTTGTGTGGAGCTTACTGTGCTGCTGCACTTTTTTGGTTCACACTTTTAGTTATCAACAACTTTCTTTAGAAATGCTGGCTTGCGTGCCCAGTGATCAATTTTCCTGTGATGCTAGAGTTCATCCTCAAATCCTTACAGTCGATGGACCTCATAAGCTACATTGACAAAACAATAATGAAGGCCTTCTATCGCATCTAGAGCTTCGGGGCATAATTACTAAGGTAATGAGTCAAGTATGGAATTGGCAGAACTCATAGGATCACCAAGGAGAAGTGGATCTGAGCTGCATCTGGTAGGCTAGGGTTTAAAGTTTAACCCCTAAACCCTGCAAGCTGCTGCAGAAAAAAAAATTATGTGGCCTGACAAATGCAGCAGGACCCAAACTAATGAGCTTCTGCCGGAAACTGTCAGAAAACTTAAGTGAAGAGAGAGTGGACTTTATTCGTGAGGACTGCAAGTTGCCGGAAATACTTAATTCGTGAATCCTGCAACAAGTGCAAAGTTCTATGAGATGACATAAATTTGATCCATTATAGCATCTCTAGCGGTGCTTAGTATGTCACCTTGCAAAAATATTTCTCACATCCAAGTTTAGTTGTTTACTCTTTTTCTTTTTCCCAACCTCACCCATAAAACTAAAACTGGGACAATAGGGGGAGACTACTAACAGCAACCCACCTGGACCAAAATCTAACTATCCAGGCAATCAACAGCAAACTGTTAGGCTTAGCTATGCCTTTTACCAGCCTCGTGTGCAAAAATGCAGTAAGCCGAACCAACATGTTTTGACTTTTCTTAATCCAATTTTCTTTTCGCAGGGTCATACTGAACACTGTGGAGCTGAGTGGAGCGACTCTCCACTCTCTGCACTTCACAGACTCTCTCCTTATTTTACTTGATAGTCCCGCGACCTGATAAGAACCCAGTGCCTGCCACTGATCTCCTTACTCCTCCCTGCTATACTCAGCTTCCGTGACGTCTGCCACTGTCTGAGCTCCACCCGCTTTCCACGCCTGCAACCTCATCAAGGAAGTATGTACTACTACTGCCTATTCCCCAAGTGTACTCACTCACTCCTCTGCAATCCCGCACGGCCGCTCCTACTGCACACGACATTATAGCAGTTTGTTGACGCAAGGCCAAGCACCCTCGCACATCTGCATTGGCCACAGCCCTCCTAATGGGAGCGCCGATATAACTTTTTTTCTTTTGGCTTATTGTTTTTAGCCAAAATTTTATATAAAATTTATAAAGTGCTGAAATCAAACCAAGTGCTTTCTGAGATGTACTTTGGTTAAATCTTCTTGTGGATCATTGGCACTTTGAGTACATCACAGAATTGAACCCAAAAAAACCCAGGCTCGGCTCTGAGGGCCTCCCTAGGGGGAAGGGGACCTTCATCACTAGAGATGCATAAAAATGTCTGAGAGAGAGAGAGAGAGATGCAGATGCTTTGGTTAGCTAGTACATTACCTCCTCCAACTTTGGATGTAATTATGTAATTTCATACTGAAATTAATTTCCATCATAAAGACAACTCAGATGCTGCAAGGTGATCTAAGTAGCTTCCTACTTCACAAAAAATCAGGGACTCAGACTTCAAATCTAACATTTTTGGGGCTTAATATGGCCACTAAGAGGCCTCACTCTAGATGAAGGTACCAACATGGGTGCTGGTTCACCTTGGCCATGGATGGAGATGCTCTAGTAAGATATGCACATCTAAACCAGATGGCACCATCAAGTGCTTCACCACTTTCATGCAATAGCCTAGTAGAAAGAAGTACATGCCACATGGGGAGGAGAAATCTGAGGAGGGAGTTGCAAGGACAGTTGTTGGACTTGATAGATAAGTTGGTACTAGGTACTAAGCCTTTTGTACATGGTGGTGTGACCTAGAGGCATGTCTGGTAAAAATGTAAGACATTTTTAGGGTTTTATTTTTTGTGCCTTTTTGCATGGGATGTGATTGTCAACCTATTGTTTTTCATTGAAGAGTTATGGATGGAAGCAAAATAAAATGAACAACTTGATTACCTTGTCAAAATTGGAACAAATAGATTTAAAATAACAACAAAACTCAGTATAGAAATGTGAAACATTTAATATTTTCATTTCAATGATTAAATATAATATATGTTTACATTAATGTGCATTGATTTTCATATTTCAAATTGTAAAAGTAAGTTTTAAGTAGGTTTTGCAAAATACAAGTAGCTTTTGACGTTTACTTTTCATTGTGGACTTTTGGTTTCAAATAGGTGAAAGTAGGTTTTTACCAAATGGAAATAGATTTTTTTTAATGACTTGTTAAAACATATGTTGATCTTTGTTTCCTAATTTATTATATATCAATTTCATTAATTTTTTCAACTAAAAAGTAAGTTTGAACACAAATTTTTCAATCGATTTCAAATGTATTTTTTATATTTTTTAAAAATTCATTTGCTTTTAATTTTTTTAGAATTAGATTCTTATAAACTTAATAAAGCAAACTAATACTACTTGACACATACTTTCACCTAATTTAATGTTATTTTATGGCAGTTATATGAATGGCACATGGTTGAAATGGAAACATCTACTTTTTTTGTCTACTTTATCTTGCTTTGACCTTTATGGCATGGCAACTAACAAAAAAGAAGCCATTACTTGTTGGATTTTCTATACTTGGTTTGTTCTTGAATTTGGTGTGTTGGTTAATAAGATTTTTATGGAAGTGTGGTGTGGAGGAAATATGATGGAAGATTCTGATAAGGAGCTTTAAAGAGGATTTAAATGGGGAAGATTTAGGCAAAATTTTTAAGTAGCTAAGTCCATTTTGTGCAAATTTTATGTGTGTGGATTTTTTTTTACAAGATGTATCCAAAAACTATTTTTCATTGTGTAGAGATAGTAGTTAATAAGTTATATAGAATAAAATGTAGGAGTTATGTTTTTGTTTTCCTTGACTTAAAATTAAAGGAATTGGAAAAGATGACAAAGTTTAACTTTCACTGTTAGATAGGTTCCATGTCTAAAGATTTTGCATTGGGAGTTGGATTTTGGTTGGATCATGAAAAAGGGAAATTATGGTGCACTACGTGGGAAGGATTTTCATCATCAAGGGAACATGTTTTAATATGTCGGGTTTTTAAGTGTTGAACCATGGGATGATACTTGTTAAATGGATAAGAATGGTGAACAAGAAGAATATGATCTAAATTATCCAATCAAATGTCGTCAAGATTCATTAGAAGTAGTGTGTGTTCTTAAAATATAGTTATGTTGTGGTTGTGATAATGTGGTATCGATCATTGCAAACTATGTTTCACAGATCATATGAATAAAAATATTTAGCAGTCTATGTGGTTTGTTTTTAGAGGTTATTCAACACTATTGTTAATGGCAATTAATATACACCCCCAAATTTGGTTATAGCGACTCTAATCACTAATTTTTTTGTTCAATTAAAAAAAAATCATCATTGGCTAGCATCCAATGTTGGGTAATTTTTACCTTTTTGAAAGAACCATTAGTTTCAATTCATTGAATAGCTAAAAAAACAAATCATGTTTTTTTATAAAAAAATTTGATACCTTGGTTAGTTTTTAGATTATCATTAAAAATATGATTACTCGTTTTCAAGCAAGTTAGCTTTCAAGTTTAAACCCAAGATTATTTCAATATAAATTCAATCTTCAAGCATAAAATCATGATTCACAACCAATCACGTGAAATAAATTGATGATTGTTTTTTTAATATTCATTCATTCCAATGGTTTTTAAGTTAAAACCATTGACATGTGTAAACTTGAAATTTAAAAGTTCAAATTTATGATGCACATGTAAAGGGTTGCGGCCTAGTGATTTGCATGTTTTAAAATTTCCAAGAAGCCTTGGGTTTGGACTCAAACCTTTATGTCACAATGAATAAGTGCCTTACTTATTTGGGCTTTTATAAACATATACAAATATGAAAATTGAATTTGGGGTTCATTTGATTACCTTCACAAGTATCAAGTTTGGGCCTTTATGATACCCAATTAGTTTTCAAAGTATTAGTTCTCACCCAAATTTCAAACGTCTAGTTTTTAGTTCAAAAATCACACTAGAAATTGACCTAAAATTTGGGTGAGTTAATGATTTTAAAATCACAATCCAAATCTAACAATATAAATTTCAAAAAAATCTGATTTTTTCATAAAATAGGAAAGTATTATGACAAAATATTCCCTCTTTTTTTTTTTACATTTTTGTAATTTTTTGCACCAAAAAAACATTGGCTCCAATACCTTGGATTACATTACTTATATGGTGAATTATTATTTTTTGGAATAATGGCATGATTACATTGTGCTGAGTAATTGAAAATTATTGTCAAGTCCAATATGCTTTTAAATGTAATATGGATGTTTGTAATCGTAAAGCAAATAATCATTAACTACATTTATGAATTTGAAGTAATCTTAATTTTAAGGCTATTCCTCAATTTTTGAAGGTGTAGACACTACTAGGAGATGTGACCAAGTTCACCTTGTATTTCACTAGGATTTTGAGTGAACTAGGACAGATTCACTATATGAAATCATGGTAAAACATGTTAACCCCGTAAGTGAACGGGGACTAGTTGCTAGGACAGGTCAATTAAGCTAGTGAAACAAGATGACAATAAGTGATACCCAAATTTAGGTGGAAATTACACCTATTAGTTAAATCAACCTACAACACTAGTCATTTAAGAGGGTTTT
>Ga0116229_10009547_pt1 | contig 14776 bp, 11 predicted proteins | sample S1TSphgellanicum_3_FD_87313 | JGI IMG/M metagenome (GOLD analysis project Ga0116229, IMG submission 87313) | Host-associated microbial communities from peat moss isolated from Minnesota, USA - S1T2_Fc - Sphagnum magellanicum MG | ecosystem: Host-associated > Plants > Peat moss > Unclassified... | reverse complement strand
GCGGCCGTCATGCGCCGGCCGCCCACCTCCACGGTCCGGGCATCGATGAAGCGCGCCGCGCCGGCGACGTATTCCACGCCCTTGGCGGCGAGGTTGCGGGCATAGATCGCGTTGAGGCGGGCGATGTATCCGTCACGCTTGCCCTTGAGAACCATCCAATCGTGGCCGGACCGGGTGACGTCGAAACCATAATGCCTTGCGTCGGCGACCATCGTCGAGATGCCGGCCGCGTTCCACATCACCTTCTTGGGCACACAACCGACGTTCACGCAGGTGCCGCCAAGTGCGCCTGATTCGATCACGGCGGCAGTCGCGCCGTATTCCGCCGCACGCTGCGCGCAGGCGAGTCCGCCGCTGCCGCCGCCGATGCAGATCAGATCGAATGCTTGACTGGACAAGAGACCTCCGCCGGCTAAAGAGGCGCAAACAGCGATGATATACTCTTGGCCTGCAAACCTCTTACGGGTGGCGGCATGGCCGGTTTGATCGTCGCATTCGCCCTCTGCGCCGTTGCCGCGTTGTATTTCGCGGGCATTCATCGCGGTCTTGCGGGCTTGCGCGAGAATATCAAGGCCGCCTGGGCGGGCATCGATGTGCTGCTCAAGCTGCGGCATGAGGAGTTGCCGAAGCTCGTCGAGATCTGCGGGCGTCATCGCATCGATGAACCGGGGACGTTCGAGAAGATCCTGCGTGCCCGCGCTGCGGTCGATCGAGCGCGGCAAGCCGGTGACGTCGCCGCGGTCTGCGCCGCCGAACGGCGGTTACGGGCGGCCTTGGGCATGTTGAGCTTGGTTGTCGAAACGCACCCGCGCCTGCGGGCCGATCAGGCCTTCAACAGGCTGCGCGACCGGATCGCGGCACTCGAGTCATGCATCGCGGAACGGCGCGAATTCTATAATCAGCAGGTCAGCCTCAATAACATCCGGGTCGGCAGACTGCCCGACGCGCTGATCGCCGGATGGTTCGGCTTCGACCTCGTGCAGCTGTTCGAATTCATCGACCTCGAGGAGCGGCGCGTGGCGGAGCCCGGCATGCCGCTGTCCGTGGCGCGCGGTACGTGACCTGCCCCCAAGGTCCCGACGCGCCTCTGGTAGAATTGACGGGTGAACGACAACCCTCTGCTCGACTTCGATGACCTGCCCGCGTTCGATCGCATCCTGCCCGAGCACGCGCGGCCCGCGCTCGAGGTGGTGCTTGAGGAAAACACCGCCCGCATCGCCGAGCTGACGGCTCAGGCACACCCGACATTCGCTTCGCTCGTCGTGCCGGCGGAGGAGTTGAGCTACCGCTTGAGCCGCGTGTGGAGTCCGATCGGCCACTTGAACGGCGTCGCCAATTCGGCGGCCATGCGCGAGGCATACAACGCCTGCGTCCCGCTGCTCACCGCCTATTCCTCGGAACTCGGCCAGAATGCCGCTCTGCAAGCGGGGTACCGGTACGTACTCGAGCATGAGGGTCCCTCCCTCGATCCGGCGCAGCGCAAACTCGTGGAGAATGCACTGCGCGATTTCCGGCTGGCCGGGGTCGATCTGGCTCCCGAACGCAAGACCCGCTTTCGGGAAGTGATGCAACGGCTCGCGCAGCTCGCCACGAAGTTTTCGGAAAATGTTCTCGACGCGGCGCGCGCGTACACGCGTCACGTGACTGACGAAGCCGAACTGGCGGGCTTGCCCGCGAACGCCATCGAGCGGGCGGCTCAGGACGCGCGCGACGCAGCGCCGCGCCAGGACGGGCAGAGCGGCGTGGCGCATCCCGGCTGGCTCTTCAAGCTCGATCAACCAACCTATCTTTCCGTCATGACCTGTGCCGAGAGCGCCGAATTGCGGCGCGACATCTATACGGCCTGGGTCACGCGCGCGTCGGAACTCGGACCCAGCGCCGGCCGGTTCGACAACAGTCCGCTGATCGATGAAATCCTGCCGCTCCGCCACGAACTCGCCCGGCTGCTGAACTTCGAGAACTACGCCGACTATGCGCTCAGCACCCGCATGGCCAAAACCAGCCAGCAGGTATTGAGCTTTCTCGACGACCTCGCGCGCCGCTGCCGCGCCGCCGGGCTGCAGGAGTTTGCGGATCTCGAGGAATATGCGGGCCGCAAGCTCGATCCCTGGGACCTGGCTTTTTACACCGAGAAGCTGAAGGAGAGCCGGTACAAGGTATCGCAGGAGGAGTTGCGTCCGTATTTTCCGTTGCCGAAGGTGCTGAGCGGCTTGTTCGCCCTGACCGAACGCTTGTATGGAATCACCGTGCGGGAACGGCCCGCCGTCCCGGTCTGGCACCCCAGCGTCCGGTATTACGATCTGCTCAGTGAGGACGGGCGCCCGCTCGCGGGTTTCTATCTCGATCCCTACTCGCGCACGGAAAAGCGCAACGGCGCCTGGATGGACGAATGCGTGATCGCCAAGGCACTGCCGTCGGGCCGGGCGCTGCCCGTGGCCCAGCTCGTCTGCAATTTCACGGCGCCGGTCGGGGCCGCGCCGTCGCTGCTCACGCATGACGAAGTCTCGACGCTGTTCCACGAATTCGGCCACGGCCTGCACCACATGCTCACGCGGGTGGCCTATCCCAGCATCGCCGGCATCAATGGCGTGGCCTGGGATGCGGTCGAGCTGCCCAGCCAATTCATGGAAAACTTCGTCTGGCGCGTCGAGGTGCTGCCGCTGATCTCGGCCCACGTCGACAGCGGCGCGCCGCTGCCGGCGGATCTGCTGAATCGGCTGCTCGGCACGCGTACCTTCAACGCGGCCTTGGATACGCTGCGTCAAATCGAACTGGCCGCCTTCGATTTCGAGTTGCACGCAAATTTCGACCCGGCGCAGGGCGCGAAGGTGGCCGACACGCTGGCGAGCGTGCGGCGGCGCGTGGCGGTGGTGCCCACGGCGAACTTCAACCGCATGCCCCAGAGTTTCGCGCATATCTTCTCGGGGGGCTACGCCGCGGGCTATTACAGTTACAAGTGGGCCGAAGTGCTGGCGGCCGACGCATTCGAGGCGTTCGAGGACGCCGGTGTGTTCGACAGCGCCACGGCACTGCGTTTTCTCGATTCGATCTTGAGCCGCGGCGGCAGTCTCGACGCCATGGAGGCATTCATCCGGTTTCGCGGCCGCAGACCCGACGTGCGGCCCCTGCTCAGGCAAACCGGAATTGCTGCGTGAGATGGCTGCCGGGGGTTTTTTTGATTCTCCTGGCGGGAATCGGGCGAGCCGCAACCGCGTACGTCACCGACGAACTGGTGCTGGGCGTTTACGGCGATGCGGACCAGAAGGGACAGCGCCTCGCGATATTGCATTCGGGAACCAGCGTCGAAACACTCGCGAGCAGCGGCGACGTGACCCAGGTGCGCCTCGCCGACGGACGCACGGGATGGGTCAAGACGGCGTTTCTCGTCGCGGCGGAACCCGCCATCGTGCGGGTCAAGCAGCTCGAGGAGCAACTGGACCGCTTGCACGCCACGTCGCCGGAGCTGGCGCAGGCCGCACTGCGCAGCGAAGTGCAGCGGCTGACCAGCGCATTGGCGGCGGCAACGGCGGAACTCGAGACCGCACGCAGCGAAGCGGCCGCCACCAATTCCGGTACAAGCAGCGGCGCAAACACCGGTATCAATGCGAGCAGGACCGTCAATGGCACAGCGTCCGGCGACGGCGCGCTGCGGCGTCCGTGGCTGACGGGAGTTTTGCTGCTGTTGGCGCTGGGGATCGGCTGTTGGCTGGGTTACGGCGCGCTGGCACTGCGCCTCAGGCGGAAATTCGGCGGCGTCAAAGTGTACTGAGAGCCTTGGCCGTCGTTGCATGCACCCTGGTTGCACGCCCCCTGGGCCGCGGCGCGCGGCGGCCCTCGCGATGACGAGTTTCGCGACCTGGAACGTCAACTCGCTGCGCGTGCGCCTGCCCCAGCTCGTGCAGTGGCTCGGGGCCAATCCGGTCAACGTCATCGCGCTCCAGGAAACGAAGCTGACCGATCCCGAATTTCCGCGCAGCGAGATCGGGGCGCTCGGTTACTCCATGGCTTTTGCCGGCCAAAAGACCTACAACGGTGTGGCGATTCTCGCCCGCATGCCGCTCGTGGATGTGATCTGCGACTTGCCCGACGCGCCCGATCCGCAGCGGCGGCTGCTTGCGGCCACGGTGGGGGGAGTGCGTGTGATCAACCTGTACGTGCCGAACGGCCAGACGGTCGGATCGGACAAGTACGCGTACAAGCTCGCCTGGCTCGCCGCGTGCGAGTCCTACCTGCGCCGCGAAATCGCGCAGCACCCGCAAGTTCTCGTCATGGGGGATTTCAACATCGCGCCGGAGGACCGCGACGTGCACGATCCCAAGGCCTGGGAGGGCTCGGTCCTGGTCAGCGCGGCGGAACGGGAAGCGCTGCGCCGATTGATGGCCCTCGGGCTTTCCGATCTTTTTCGCCGCTTCGATCAGCCGCCGCAGACATTCAGCTGGTGGGACTATCGCCAAGGCGCCTATCGGCGCAACAATGGCCTGCGCATCGATCTCATTTTGGGGTCCGCCGGCATCGCCGCGGCTTGCACGTTCTGCCGCATTGATCGCGAACCGCGCGCCTGGGAACGTCCGTCGGACCACGCGCCTTGCACTGCGGGCTTTGACATATCGTAATGTCCGGACCCGGCGCGCGAACCAACGCGAGAACCAAAAGGGGAACCAGGTCCGTGGCAACCGCGGCGGTAACGGCTTAAGATTGGCCGCATGTCCGAGTTTCGGCGCAACGACTACGACGTCACCAATACCGTTCAAGTCAGCTCTACGGAGGCGGTGGAGACGGCCGTTCGCGAACTCTTCGTATCGACCTGGCCCGGCGCGTCCTTCGACCGCGTTGCGCTGACGTTCGACGCATTCGACAAGCTGTTCACCGGCCGCATGCCGGGATACCACGGCGTCGATACGGTCTATCACGACCGCCAACATTCGCTCGACATGACGCTGGCCATGACCCGGCTGATGGTGGGCTACGAGCAGGGTGCTCCGCCGGAGCAGCGTCTCGGGGCGGAACGCGCGGTGATGGCACTCGTCGTATCGCTCTTCCATGATGCCGGCTACATCCGCGAATTCGACGACCGGCAACATCACAACGGCGCCGAGTTCACCCTGTATCACGTGACCCGCAGCGCGCGTTTCCTGGCGCGCTTTCTGCCCACCATCGGCATGGAATCCTGGGTGCCGATCGCGACCCGGGTCGTCCATTTCACCGGGTATGAGATCAAGCTCAGCCAGATACCGCTCGCCGACGGCCGCGACCGCAAGCTCGGGCATCTGCTCGGCACCGCCGATCTGATCGCGCAGATGGCGGACCGGTGTTATCTCGAAAAATGCCGCGACCGCCTGTACCCGGAATTCGTCCTCGGCGGAATTGCCGCGGCGACCGACACGGATGGCGCGCTGCAGGTGCGCTACAGCTCCGGTGTGGACTTGCTGCGCCAGACCCCGCAATTCGTGCGCGACACGCGCGTGCAGCGACTCGAGGGAGAATTCGAGAATGCCTACCAGTATCTCGAGCGCTTGTTCGACGGCAAGAATCCCTACATCGAAGCGATTGACCGCAATCTCGGTTATCTCACCCGGGTCCTGCGCAGCGAACGCTGGCCGATGTTACGGCGCAATCCCCCGCTGTTCACGGCAGCGCCGAACCAGCTGCCGGAAGTGCGCGGACTGATGCTGGACCGCTTGAAGACCCTCTGGACTTGACCGCCGCAGCTCACTCGACGGCCGCAGCTCACTCGACGGCCGCGGCTCACCTGACGGCGGCGGCTTAAGACAAATCCACGGCCGCCACGTAGCGGGCGTGCAACTCCTCCAGCCGCGCCAGCACCAGGTCCTTGCCGCCGAGCTCGGCCCCGGCGAGGGCTTCGCGCAACACGGCGGCGGTGAGCGCCCGGCGCGCGGGCTCGGCGGTCGGCGCAAAGCTGAAATGCCAGGGTTCCGCACGCACACCGGACAACACGCCTTGAAAGGGACGAAAGAAGCCGAAACGCCCCGCATTGCCGTCGAGCCACACACTCAAGCGGCCGAACGGCCCTTTGCTCGAGAACTCTCCGGGCGTCAATTGCACGGTGTATCCCGCGGGAATCGCATTGCGATCGACCAAGTCCAAGTCCGTGCCCCAATGGTGACGGCTGGCGCCGGGCAGCGCCGACCACTCGAGAATGGCGCTAACCCGCTCAGCCGGCGACAGGGCGGCGGGGTCGAGCGCCCGGCCGTCTCCGTCAAGCAGGGGCCGCGTACCGCTGTACTTGCCGTTCCAGATGGCGAGCTGCCGGTCAAAATCGCGAAAGCTGCTGAGGGCGGCCACGTCGAAGCCGTCTTTGCGCGCCTCCCGGCGCAAACTGAAAAACGCCGCCTTCGCATCGGCGTGCAGCGTGCAGGGCGGATCGGCAACGTCGATGACGTGGGTGCGGACGCGCCCGGTGAGTTCGGCCGCATTCACGGTTTGACGCGCGCGACCGCAAGTCCGGCCACCCGGTCCAGCGCACCGGCCAAAACGGCCGGTTCCTGCGCGCCCGCCAGCGTGTATTGGCGGTCGAAGACGAACGCCGGCACCGCCGTCAAGCCGAGAACCGTGGCATGGCGCTCGGCGGCCACCACGGCGTCCTGGCCGGCTCGAACGACGAGGGCGTGCCGGGTTTCGTATTCGGACAGGCCAAGCTCGACCGCGAGGCGCACCAGTTCGTCGATCTCGCCGATGTCGCGCCCCTCCTCGAAGTAGGCGCGCATGATCCGATCCGTGATCTCGCCCTGCAGGCCGGCGCGTGCGGCATGGGCAACCAGCAGGTGTGAGCGGCGCGTATTCGGTACGCGTTGGATCAAATCGAAGCGGAACCGGATGCCGACAGCCGCTCCGAGCGCGGTGAGCGATTTCTCGGTCTCCGCGAAGCGTTCTCGATCGGGTATTTTCGCGGCGATGTAGGCGGCACGGTCCACGCCCTCGGGCGTGAGCTCGGGGTTGAGTTCAAAGGGCCGCCAGGTGACGTGGGGCTCGTACTGCGGGCGCATGCCGAGAGCAAGATCGAAGCGGCGCTTGCCCAGGAAACACCAGGGGCACACCGTATCCGTATAAATGTCGATTCGCATACTCGCGTTCATGGGCGAATTGTACCCGGCCCCTTCTTGGGTTTGGCGTGAGCGGGTATTATTCCGGGCGTCACGTGGCGGTTGGTAACGGGAATGGCGCAAAGGCTGAAATCAAAATATTTGCTGCTGGCCCTGGGGGTGGTCGCGCTGCTGTACCTCGTCCTGGGCGGTTTGACCTATTACGAGCACCGGGTCGATACCGCCGACGTGAACCAGGTCACGGCCGCGACCGTCGGTCAGAAGCTGAGCGCCGATCTCGCCGAGCGGGCCGAGAGCCTCGGCAAGACCACGGCGGAGCTGCTGGCGGGAACGCTGTATGCGCGCAACACCGGCGCCACCGCGGCCATCGCGGAGCGATTGTTGCAGGAGCCGGACGTCGCGCGCGTCGAGGTTGCCGATGCGGACGGCAAGCTCGTCTATGCCGGTGGCAGCGCAGCGCCGGCGGACCGCTACACGCTCGAAACACCGATTCGCTTGAGTCTGGGTACGAAAGCCGCGCAAGCCTCCGGAAACCCGCTGGGCAATCTGCGGATTTGGATGAGTCACGCGAAGCTCGACGAGACGCTGACCGGCCTGCGCACGCAGCTGCAGAGTCAGCAGGAGGTCGAGGGTAAACGCATGAGCGGCGGCCTGCTCGCGCTCACGGGACTGCTGTTGACGCTGGGCCTGACCGGCGCCTGGTTCATCGCGCGCCAGCTGGCGCGGCCGATTTCCGTGCTGGTCGAGACCGCCGACCGCATAGGTCAGGGCGATTATTCGCAACCGCTCGAGGTGTTCCGCCACGATGAGCTCGGCGACCTGCAGTATGCGCTCGAGCGCATGCGCCAGAAGTTGCGCGAAACCACCATCACGAAGAACTATCTCAACACCGTGCTCAACAGCTTGAGCGATGCCGTTCTCGTGACCTCCCCGGACGGCATGATCAAGAGCTGCAACGAGGCGGCGCAGCGGCTCCTCGGCTACAGCGAGTCCGAATTGCTCGGCAAGCCGATGCTCGGATTCATCGACGAGGCGCACCGTAATTCGTTCGACGCCTGCAGTGCCGCGCCCGAGGCGCGCGAAACGGTGCTGCGCACGGCGCGGGGCCAGACGATCCCGGTCTCGATGGCGGATTCGCCGATCACGACCGAAGACCCGCAATTCCAGGGCAACATCTACGTGGCCCGCAACATCACCGAGCGCAAGCGCGCGGAGCGGCGGATCCGCTATCTGGCGCGGTACGACACGTTGACCAAGATGCCGAACCGGATGCAGTTCCAGCATCTGCTGCAGCAGGCGATCGCCCGCTCGCGCCGCAACCAGCGTTCGCTCGCGCTCTTGTACCTGGATTTGGACCGGTTCAAGGAGGTCAACGACACGTTTGGCCATTCGGCCGGGGACCGGACGCTCGAAATCCTGAGCGAACGCCTGACGCGCAACCTGCGCAAGGATACGGTCATCGGCCGGCTCGCCGGCGACGAGTTCGCGATGTTCGTCGACGACCTGCCGGTCGACGTGGACAATCGCACGGCGATCGGCTCGCTCGCGCGGACGCTGCTGGACGAGATCAGCCGCACCTTTTACGTCAACAACCAGGAGGTCTATCTGACCGCGAGCGTCGGCATCGCCATCTGTCCCTATGATGCCGAGAATGTCATCGACCTGATTCGCAACGCCGACGCGGCGATGTACCACTCCAAGCAGAACGGCGGCAATTCGAGCGCATTTTATGTGCCGGACATGAATGCGGCCGCGGTGGAACGGTTGATGCTCAAGAGCAAGCTGAGGCGCGCCATGGAGCGCGACGAGCTGGTGATTTTGTACCAGACCAAGGTCGACCTGCGCGACGGGCGCGTGGTGGGGGCCGAGGCGCTGCTGCGCTGGCGCCTGCCGGGTCATGGCGATATTTCCCCTTCGCATTTCATTCCGCTGGCGGAAGAAACCAGCCTGATCATGGACATCGGCGAATGGGTCATGAACCGTGTCTGTGCCGACTATCGCGAGTGGCAAAAAACCGTGCCGCAGCCGGGCCGCATCGCCATCAATCTGTCCCTGCGCCAGTTGAAGCAGGCGAGTTTCATCGCTCGCGCTCGCGCGGTGTTCCGCAAGCACGAGGTGTCGCCGACCTGCTTCGAGCTGGAAGTGACCGAAACGACGCTGATGACCGACCCTAAGCGCACGATCGGGCTGCTCAACGAGTTGTATGCGATGGGCCTGCATTTGGCGATCGACGATTTCGGGACGGGTTACTCGTCCCTTTCTGCATTGCAGCAATTTCCCATCGGCACCTTGAAGATCGACCAGTCCTTCGTCCGCGACGTCGCCGTCGACTCGAACGACGCCGCGATCGTCCGTACGATCATCGATATGGGCAAGAGTCTCGATCTCGAAGTAATCGCCGAAGGCGTCGAATCCAGCGAACAGCTGGAGTTCCTGCGTCTGCACGGCTGCAATTATGCCCAGGGGCGCCTTTTCGGCGAGGCGCTAGAGGCGGGCAAATTATTGGAAATCCTCGCAAATCAGAGCCGTGGAGCGGCAACGGCCCATCACGCGCTCCTGTGCACGCCCACGCTGCGGCCGTCAGTGGTCGCCGGGTAATCTGTAACTCGCGGCCGCGGCGTAGAATACGCCGCTATGCTATCTGCCCGGGATCTCACCATGCGGCGCGGTGCGGCGGAGCGCGGCCAATTGGAGCCCTCGTAGATGTGCGCGAACGGCACGCATTATTCGATCAAGGCCGTGGCGCTCGCCACGGGTCTGTCCGTGGAGACGCTGCGCGCCTGGGAACGGCGCTATGGAATCGTCGAACCGCAGCGTGACGTGAGCGGCCATCGAATCTATACCGGTTGGGACGTCTGTCGCTTGCGGCGCCTGCGCGAAACGACCGACCGTGGCCACGCGATCGGCAAGATCGCCCGTCTGTCCGACGCCGAGTTGAACGATCTGCTGGCGGCTCGCAGCGAGGAGCATCCGAACCAGGCGGCCGCCCGGGCGCTCGCCGAGCGCATCTTGTCCGCCATCGAAAATTACGACTTGGAAGCCTGCGACCAGGCGGTCGCCATGGCATTTGCGCTTCTGCCGGTCGGCGACGTGGTCGGCGAAGTCCTGTCGCCGGTCCTGTACGAAGTCGGCGAACGCTGGCATCGCGGGGAGTTTACGGTCGGCCAGGAGCGGCTCGTATCCAGTTCCGTGCGCCGACAAATCAGCGGCTTGTTGAACACCTATAACAGCACGGCCAACGGTCCCACCATCGTGTTCGCCACGGTGAGCGGTGAGGCGCACGAACTGGGCATCTTGATGTACGCGGCGCTCGCGGCGAGCCGCAGGGTGCGCGCCAGCTATCTCGGCGCGGACCTCCCGCCCCAGGAGATCTCCAATTTTGCCACCAAGGTGAATGCGGCGGCGGTCGCCGTCAGCCTGGTGCTCTCGGAGAACGTCGATCAGATGCTGCAGAAACTCGCGATTCTGCGCACGGGCCTTCGCCCCGAAACGGAGATTTGGATCGGGGGAGCGGCGTCTTTCAATGTGGATCCGCGGCGATTTCCGCCCGGCAGCGTGCATATGGCGGCTCGCAGCGACTTCGAGAACAAGCTCGATCTGCTGACGGCCACTCCGCGCTGAAGCCACGGCTCAGGATCGGGCGCCGCCGTCCGTAGCGCCGCCGCTCACCGCGGCACCGGCTACCATCACATGGGCTGACGCGGCATCGGCTCCCGCGGCATTGCCTGATGACGCCGGCGGGAATAAGTTCTATGGGAACTATGCTCAGCCGCGATCCTCTCCTGCAGATTCTCATTTTGCTCGCCGCTTCGGTGTGCGTGGTCGCCACGGTCCGCAAGCTCGCTTTGCCTGCCATCTTGGGATATCTGGCCGTGGGCATGGCCTTGGGGCCGCACGCGCTCGCGCTGGCCGCCGATAACGACACGACGCGTCTGCTCGCCGACTTCGGCGTGGTCTTTCTGGTCTTCACTCTGGGACTCGAATTCTCTCTTCCTCGCCTGGTGGCGATGCGAACGGAGGTGCTGGGCGTCGGCGGCAGCCAGGTATTGCTGACGACCTGCATCGTCGCCGTCATCGCGATCGCCGCGTTCGACGTCGTGCCGCCGGTCGCGATCCTGATCGGCGGCGCCGTCGCCATGTCGTCGACCGCGATCATCATTTCGCAGCTCACCGAACAGTCGGAAAACAATCGGACTCACGGGCGGATCGCGGTCGCCATCTGCCTGTTTCAAGATCTTGGCTTCCCGCTGTTCCTGGCCCTGGAAGCCTCGCTCTCGGGCACGGGCTTGGCGCCGGACACGAGGCAAATCGCCGCAGCGGTGGCGACCGCCGGACTGGCGTTGGGCCTCGTGCTTGCCACGGGCAGGTGGCTGTTGCGGCCGCTGTTCCTCATGATCGCGGAAGTCCGGTCGGCGGAATTGTTCTCCCTGGCCGTGCTGCTCGCCGTGCTGGCCTCGGCTTGGGCCACGCACGCCGTCGGCCTTTCCCTCGCGCTCGGCGCATTCCTCGCGGGCATGATGCTGGCGGAGACCGAGTTTCGGCACCAGATCGAAGCGACGATCCGTGCCTACCGGGATGTGCTGCTCGGTCTGTTTTTCATCACCGTCGGCATGCTCATGGATTTCAGTTTGCTTCTGCGCCATCTGCCGCTGGTGACCGCCCTGTTGCTCGGCATGGTGCTGCTCAAGACCGCGATCGTGGCGCTGGTGAGCAAACCGGCGACCTTGAGCTGGTTCAAGTCGGTCCGCGCCGGCATCGTGGTCTCGCAAGGCGGGGAATTCGGCTTCGCATTGATGACCTTGCTGCTGCGGCATCAACTGCTCGATCCCGCCGTCGTGCAGCCGCTGCTGGCGGCCACGGTCCTTTCCATGGTTCTTTCACCGATCCTGATCCGCCACAACCGGCGCATCGCGCGCCTGCTTTTCCGTGAATCGGGGCCGCCGCGATCGGAGGCCACCCGCGAGGCCGCGGCAACGCTGAGCGCAGCGGAGCGGGACCACGTCGTGATTTGCGGGTTCGGACGCGTCGGCCAGAACATCGCGCGGGTCCTCGAACGGCAGGGATTCGAGTACATCGCCCTCGACGTCGACCCCTACCGGATTCGTCAGGGCCGGCAGGCGGGAGACCCGGTCATGTACGGGGACGCCGGCCAAAGCGAGGTTCTGCAGAACGTCGGCACGGCGCGGGCGAGTTGCATCGTGATCACATTTGCGAATCCGCCCGTGTCGCTGCGCATACTGCGGGCGGTACGCATGCTGAGCGGCGATGTGCCGGTCCTCGTCCGCACGCAGGACGACACGCGGCTCGAGGAACTCAAGGCCGCCGGCGCAACCGAGGTGGTGCCGGAGACTTGCGAGGCGAGCCTGATGTTGCTGTCACATTTGCTGCTGCTGTTGAAAGTGCCGGTTACGCGCGTGGTGCGCACCGTCAACGACATTCGCACGGACCGCTACCGGATGTTGCGCCAGTTTTTTCCCGCGCAGGGCGCGGAACTGCTGGACGAAACCCACGCGTTTCGGGAGGAGCTCCACAGCGTCATCCTGCCGCCGCACGCATGGGCCGTCGGCAAGAGCATCGCCGACCTCACGGTGCGCGGTTCGACCGCGTCGGTCAGCGCGGTGCGGCGCGACGGCATCGTCGGGCGCGAGCCGGCCGCAGATACCATATTCAAGGAGGGTGACGTCGTCGTGGTCTGCGGGACACCCGAAGCGGTCGAGCATGCGGAGGTTCTGCTGCTCATGGGCTGAATCGCAGCGCCCAACCCCTTTACAAGCGACGCCGGATGCTCGCATAGTAGTGACTCTGTTAAAGGGCAAACCCGCCGAAAGGCGGGGACGCAAAACCACCGGTCTAAGGGGTCTCGCAGCAGCGAAACCCACGATAGCGGGGCCACCAGTTCGCCGCGGCGTCAGCAGCGGCGCGTTGCACCCCCCTTCATGGTTTTGCGGGCCCCGTGTCGTGCACGGACTTGAAGGTCCGGCATCGTGTTGCGAGTGGCGGTAGGAACCCCGGGGGAAGCATTATGGTACTCAAAGTCGACGCCTCGCGAGAGCCGCAGGATTCGGGCCTGTATCGCCGCCCGAGACTCATGCTGAAGCCGATCAGGGCCGAAGACATCCCCACGATCCTGGCGAAGGTCAACTCCTATCCGGGACCGGTGCGGGCGGTGGGTGCCGACTATTCGCAGACCCGCTGCGTCGGCAGCGACGGCGGCACGACCGTCGATATGAGCGCCCTCGACAAGATTCTCGGCATCGAAGACGGCGCGGTTCGGGTTCAGGCCGGGGTCCGCGTCGGCACGCTGGTGCGCGCCCTCGCGGAGCGCGGCCTCGAACTGCCGCTGACGCCGGAAATCGGCAACATCTCCGTTGGCGCTCTGGCGGTCACCACGCTGCCCCAGGCCTCGCAGGCCGACGGCATGGCACAAATGTCCTCCTGCGTACGGGAACTGAAGATCATCACGCCGCAGGGTAAAGAAATCACCGTGACGGAAAAGGACCGCGAGCTGATGCGGGTGCTGCGTTCGAGTTTCGGTTTGCTCGGCATCGTGCACGAGATCGTGCTGCGGGTGGTCCCGATGAAGCAGATCAAAATCGACTATCAGGTGCTTTCGCTGAGCGACTTCACCGCGCGCTTCGACGAGCTCATGGCCGCATCCGGCGCCATGCGGCTGCACCTCGCCCCCTTCAATGACCGGGTCACGGTCGAGCGGCGCACCCCGGACAAGACCAACAGCGCGAGCCGTTCCGGCATCTGGCAAATCCGCAACTCCGTCATGAGAAACGTACTGCCCGCGTTCGGTGCGTCGGTCGGCAGCGTGCTGTCTGCGCCCGGCTTGCGTAATGCGGTGCTCTCCGGCGTTCACCGTGCGCTCAATGCCACACAGGGCCGCGGTTCCCGCGGCGTGGTCATGTTCGCGCACGAATGGCTCAGAGACCTGCCTCCCGAGTCGTGGAAGGCGCGCTTCACCTACAGCCTGTGGGCCTTCCCGCAGGCCGACTATCCGCGAATCCTCGCCGAGTATTTCACGTTCTGCCGCAGGTATTACAAACAGCACCGGTACCGCGCCAACCTGGTCTGTGGCGCAAGCCGCTTGCACAAGGATCGCAGTTCCCTGTTCAGCGTCAGCTACACAGGCGGCATGCTGACGCTGGAACCGTCGTCCGCGGGCGACAAGGGCTGGGACGACTTCTTGATCGACTTCAACGATTTCGCGTCCTCACACGGCGGAACGCCGACGTTCAATCAAACCCGCGCGTTGACGCCCGAACACGTCGCCCGGGCATTTGGCGAGCGCGCCAAACTGTTCCGGGCCCTGCGCAAGCGCACCGACACCCTGAACCGCCTCGGCAACAGCTATTTCGCGAATCTGCTCGGGTGATGCAGAGCGCCGCCGCAGCCCGGTGCGGCTACAGCTCGGTGCGGCGCTGTCGCAGTTGGATCGCGGCGTAGATCATCACGGCGCCGAGCGCGAGGCCGGCCCACGTCCCCGGACTCGAGAAGAATCCCACGGGATCGATCAGCGACCAGATGCTGCGCGGCAGTTCAATCGTGCCATCGCCGCTCTGGGTACCGAGTGGCGTCGACTCCCACATGTTGCCGCTGATATCGTGAAAAGCCGCGGCGGGGTAGCCCGTCGAGCGGTTGCTCAGCAGCGTCAGAAGAACGCGGCTGCCGAAGAACCAGTGCTCGGCGAGCATGATGGCCACCGGGGG
>Ga0116229_10009543_pt1 | contig 14781 bp, 10 predicted proteins | sample S1TSphgellanicum_3_FD_87313 | JGI IMG/M metagenome (GOLD analysis project Ga0116229, IMG submission 87313) | Host-associated microbial communities from peat moss isolated from Minnesota, USA - S1T2_Fc - Sphagnum magellanicum MG | ecosystem: Host-associated > Plants > Peat moss > Unclassified... | reverse complement strand
GAAACCACCCCCCCCCCCCCTCCCCCCCACCTCAGAACCTCCTCCGTGCCCAAAGTGGAGTGTATTGCAAATGCATGTTGCACAACCAAAGAAGGCAATTGGAATCTTTGGCTGGCTAACGATCTAAAATATTTTGTTCCAAAAAAATATATCATCAAGACCTAAGTAACATAATTTTTGTAGTGTATTTGTATGGCATGTTAAAGCCCAATTTTTTTTTCGCCTTGCATAGAAATTATAATTTTAATGTAATTTTAACTATTTTTTTGGTAAATTAGAAAATAATTTAATTTATTCCAAACCTCAAAAGGTAAAACAGTAGTTTTTTAAAAAATTTCTTCATAATTAAACTATTAATATCCAAGGCTTTTTGGAAAATTAGAAAATAATTTGATTTATGCCAAACTTGAAAAGGTAATAAGGTAGTAGTAGCTTAAGGAATTTTTGAAGCCTAGGTTATTAATGGGTCCATTTTTTATATGGAGGATTTTTGAAAGATGACATTTTGGTTTGTGTTGTAACTTGAGATTAGTTACTATCTACTTATATAATATCCTTGATTTTGTCCGCTTGCAATGGTGTCCGGTCGTCCTTTCCATCCATCCGTCCTTTCATCCGGGATAAAAAATAAAAAAGATAAAAATTTCTAAAAAAAAATTAAAACATGAACCAAGTTTAAAGAAACTAGGGACTTCACAGTGCCCGAAGGTCACGGGTTCCCACTAATAGAGTTATAATAGTATAGGCCCTTGTTGTTGGGCTCTATCCTACACTTTGAGTCAATGATGTGGTTTAAATTCCATAAGGCCATTGTCCTCGGGGTCTTTCTCGTACACTTTGAGTGGGTGATGTGGTTGAGATTCCATAAGGTCGTTTGTTCTGGGGCTTTCTCGTACACTTTGAGTCTAAGATGTTGAAATTGGCACTCCCTTCTATTATTAATTAGTGTGTCCAACCCCACCTATCACAATTTTCCTAAAAAACCACACAAAAAAGTTTAAAGTAAGTCTAAGTTATTCCTTGCATGTGGTGGTAACTAATGTTTTTTTTTTTTTTTGGCAATTTATAGCCATTGGCCAACTTGTCATAGGACCCAAGGATTTCATGGTTTTTTTTTTAAATTTTATTTATAAATAAATTATTATAATTAAATTTAATGGATTAAAATAGCCATATCCAACAATGATCGACTTGTGATCTTGCCATCAATCCTTTATTAGGTTTTTTCAAATTGCCATCTCAACCGTTGAATTAGGATTAATTGATCACCACATCCACCAATGGATCCCATTCCTCTAGCCAACAAAAGAATGCAAGTGCCATCATAGGGGATCACCATCTACCCATTTCCTTTTCAAGCATTTTTTGTCCCCTTTTTTTTCATGCTCAACACAAGCATTTAACAACAAACATTTTCATTAAATTTGGCTAGTCATCTAATTATCGCCTTTCATGAACATTAAACAATTACTCTGCGATTGTGTGTATCTTTGTGTGCATGAGTGTGTACTATGGGTTCATGTTGAGACTTGATTGTTCATTTTGATTATTTGCATGGTGCAAGCAAGCTTGCAAGTTTAGGGTTTAAAGTGAGATTCGCAAATTAGGATTCAACTTTTCAATTCAATCAAACTTGCAAGTTGTAGTTATTGTAATGGCAATCGTCAACTCCTAAAAGATGTTGCAATAGTAACACCAACAAAAACAAACAAGTCCCATTATAGAATGTCAAGTAAAGCTTCAACTCTCTATTGTCTTTTTTTTTTTTCCAATCGAATATATTTTATTTTAAATTATGTTGTTTTATATTTATTTATTTAAAAAATTTGTGAATCATGATTTTTTATTGTGTTGTTTTGGTTTTTTGTTGTGTTGATCATTCATGAATAGGAGCAAACATCGGTTGCATGAGTTAACTTTTTTTTTGGTCATCATAAGTCCATGATTCCTTGTGCGTTGAATTGTAATTTTTGAGTCTTGATTATTTTTTGTGACTTCAAATGTTGTAAATGCTTGAACTAGTTGAAAGTTCATTCAAACTTTGTATCCTTTATATTTTCCATCATTTGAAGTTTGTATCCTTTGTATCCATCATCCATTGCTCTTCTATAAACCTCTTCCCTTTTCAAATTTTAAGTATAGGTTTTTATAATGAGCTTGAGACCCTAAAAACCTTAATTTTACATTTTTTTCTTTTGACGATATCATGTCTGTCAATGTTCAACTTCTTAAAACCCTTCCTATAAAAGTTTCTAAACAAGAAAAATGCCTAAAAAATATATGGAATTCAACAAACTTTTCCAAATACATCTAATCTACTAAGCTTTTATGAACTAAATTAGTCAAAAGAAGTGATAATATTGTTGACCAAATGTGATGCAAAGTGTACACATCCATCAAAGGTAGAGAAAGATTATCGGTAGCAAAATTGGATTTTTTGTACAACTATGTTGAATGTAAGAAGGCCAAAGCAAACATACATGGGATGGAGGAGGGCACAATTTTTACTATTGTGAAAATTATGTCCATTATAATTATGAAACATTAGAGTCATTTGTAAAATAGGGAAAATAAAGGATCAAAACCTGGAGTTTGGTCATAGATAGGGTGAAATTTTTTTAATACATTAGCATTCAAAGGGGGGTTGCAACTCCAAAAACCATCAAATTTAATAGTAAATTAAGTTTATTCTTGTTTTTCCTTTTTCTTAAACACCTCCACTACTACTTTATATATTTTCGTTATTCCTATTGTATAACTTGAACATGTTCTTAATTTTGAAAAAGTAGAATAGATCCTTGAGGTTTTTCCTTGGTATACTATCTTGGATTGAAACATTGCGGAAAGTATGCATGATGTGGTTTTGCAATGCATAAAAAAGGTTATCAAAGAATCTCATTTCCTTCTTCTTTTTTGTTGAAAAAGTTAGTACTTCTAACAATGAATCCTAGTTTTACATCCATAGCTATGTGTTTGAAAGTTGGCAATAGATTCCTATTTTGTTAAACTTGGAGAAGGTGACGGATGGTATTTTTATTTAAAAGATATGAAATGTAGTGGTGAAAAATTTATCGGTTGAAAAGGGATTTACAAAAGTTTAAATTGGAAGGAAATTGATTTTTATTGGAGTAAATGGTGGATCTGTTTTTTATGGGTGCAAAATTGGAGTTTCAATGTAATTAAAGGATAATCTAGCACCTTATTTGGTGGTAGTGCATTATTGTGCCCATCACATCAACTTGGTCATTCAAACCTTTTCATCTCTGTCAATAATTATGTAGCATTTAAAAGACTTGTTGTAACCCTTCCACTTGTATTTTGCAAGAAGTCCCAAGAGAGTCCTTGAGTTGCAAAAGCTTACAACTTTCCTGGACACCAAAGGTAACAAAGTTTTGTAGAATGTTAAAACCCACTAGATTTGCATGTTGTCTCCATGTAAGCAAGTTGTGGTTGAATATATGACCCTCATTTGAAAATGTTAAACGATCAAGTTGAAAATGAAATTGCAAGATCCAATTTGGAAAACATTGTTGGATGTGGAACTAAATTTTTGTCTCCATTGCATGTGACTATTTTTTTAATTGGTTCATGTACATTGATCAAATATGCCCAAGGGATGGATGTATACATCTATGATTTTATTGAAATGATCAAAATGTATAGATCCAAATTATATGAGCTCTATGTTGATCTTAAATCAAGTTCAAGTATGAGGTTTTTGTTACATTCCATAGCCTCTTGGCTTGAAAATATGATGGGTTGCCTCTAGTTTTCATTATGTTTCAGGTATGTCTCCACCATTGATGACAATTAGTTTGCAACAAAGTTTAATGGCCACACCACTTTGGTTCATTTTCAAGAGCAAGCCACTATGGTTGCCTTGAATTTTACAACATTGAATATTTTCCTTCTATTCAAACCATAATTACTAGGAGGGACAAAAAAACCCAATACAATATTGATTATTGAAATTTGAGTTTTACTCTATTGTGTGCAATTTGCATTTGGGTCCAATCATAATAAAAGGAGTTAGTTGAATCAAGGGTCAAAAATCTTTTTTAAGGATTACATTTCACACATGGCCTTCATGTGCCATTAATTTAAAATACCCAATTTTATAGTTTTTTTAGATTGGGTTTCACCATTGAAACCACATATGACCATATTATGTAAAACGTATGAAATCCTTATATAAAGCCCTATATTATAATCAAATCTACAATTTGGTTTTAACCATGATAACAATTTTTGAACTACATTAATCATTAAAAATGTTTGAACATCATAATCATATATATTAATTCACTACGTCCGTCTGTCTGTTTGTCTGACGGGGGTTTTGGGGGGTGGGGGAGGGAGAGGCCGGTGAAGCAGTGGGCGACCGGTGTTAGTCTGTGATGGGGGTTGGACCATCACAATTTCCGTGTACAAACCGTCTCCACAAAGCATTGCAGCCGTCTGAAGGGTAGGAATGACGGTCGGATCGCATCCCTCTCCCACCGCACCAAAGGCGGATATAAAAACCTTCCCCTCCCCCCCCACTATCGAAAGAACCGGAGGTTATATAGAGGAGCGTGTTTTCAGAAATTTCCAAAACTTTCAGGAACCAAGGTTCAAAATGTCAAAACCAGGGTTTTGGGTCTTTTCACGTCAGGTAAGGGAGTAAATACCCAGACTGATAACCTGAGGGTACACACGGTTGATTCTGATACCCCCACAACGTCGGTCGGGACCACTGCGCGTTCGGGGTGGCTGGAGTGGCATAGCCACGGGTGTCCGAAGGTCACAGGTACCACTAGTCCAATATAATATCACCACACAAAATTCAAAAGGACTTTTGAATGTTTCAGCACACATGGCCTTTTTTATAAATATATTAAAGCCTACAACAAATTTGAAAACATTTTATGAAGGTTTGAATAACAAAAATCATATAAAACCAAAAATTTTAATGTGTTGAAAATGATTATTCAACAAGTGTTTATTAATGTAAAAGGATTCTGAACCAACACATTTAAATTAAATAGCATCAAGAAATAATTAAGTGTTTCAAGTGGTCTACCATTTTATTTGGTTTTTCAAATATGGTGATTGATATCATTCAAGGTTGTAATTTTGTATATTAAACAAATCATAAATGTTAACTAAATTTTTTGTGTGTTTAAGTAGGAATTTTTGTTGCAATGGGCAAGTTTTAGACTAGGTTTGATTTCCCTATAAATCACATTTGACTTTTGATTATTGATTGTAATGTGTGTGCGATTTTTGATATATTGTCAATGGTAATTATGTCAACTTCAAAAGCCAAATTCTAGATTCAAGAATCACCATTAAAAGCAACATTTCATCAATACTATCAATATTTTACACAAGATGGACTTTTCGAAATAATCACTAGAAGTTCAAAATTATCAAAACTATTACCAAACATTTGAATGTTAATTTGCATGCAATAACCACAACCATTAAGTTGGTTTTTAGATGTCACCACTAGTTTTTGCATATGTTTATTTGCATTAGCCATTTTACCTCCATGGTTCGAGAAATTAGTGGCCATATCACCCACATTTCTCAACCCAAAAAAATACACTAATGGTAACCCCTTCTCTCACATGTGGGCTTTATCAATTTCGTTGATTTGAAAACACCATAAACAAAATTGTAGTGGCAAATGGGACAAAAATTTGGAGATGTCCTATGCAATATGGACCATTGAATAGGAGACAAAAGTTTTGACTACAAATGCCATTCTATATATTCGATTCAATCTTTGGGAATGTGGACATTAAAAGAAGCCAAATTGGAAGTTTTGCAACATGGCCAAGGTGAACCAACACCCGCACTCTCACCTTCACCTCTTTGAATGAAGCTTCAAATAATGGCCATATTAAGTTCAAAAAATGTCACATTTGAACTTGAGAACCCTAATTTAGTCTTAACATGGGATATTTATAATATTAAAATTTATTTAAATGAATTTGAGGTTTTTGCCATGGTATCAATGTGGGTGTTGATTCACCAAAAACTTGCAACACAACCTAACAATTAGGGGTTTTGAGAACCACACCAACCAAATCAAGGGAAGCTAAACGTGCATTTGCCAACAAGTTATGACCATGGCTCACAACATAGGGCCAAGGGGAAATTAAATTGACCTAAAGTTTTTTTCTTTTTTCTTTTTTGGCAAGTTGTTTTTCCAAAATATAATAACTCATGTTTTTTTTAGGCAATTTTTTGGCAATCAGTGACCAAAAAAATCTAATATGATTCATGCAAAGGATTTTGTTGGAAAAAAAACACCAAAGTCACTAGTTTCCTAGGAATTTTATTTTTTTCTAAAAACGCCATATTTAGACAATAGGTTACAACACCAAAATAAAGCAAGATTTTTTTTTCTTTTTTTTTTTTCCTTTGACTAATGACAAGTAGCCATATTTGGCAAATTCCTCTTTTGGATAATTTCAAGTGTGGCTAGATCACAAAATTGACAAAAAAAGACTTTGATATTAATATGTCTTTTTTTTATGGAAAGAATCCTTCTCCTCCATAATCATTAACCCCAGGAAATGGTGTTGTAGGTGGATTTTACCTTTCAACATACACTAGAAGGAATATGTCCTTTGCAACCAAGAAATCTATAATTATAAATCCTAAATGACTATATGTATGACTTTAATCATAAACTATTACTTTGAATCCTATATGTAAAAAGTTATAGACATATATTAATGAAGCATGTGACTAATAAAGGGTGAGGTGGTAACAAGATGGAATGTGTTAGTTTTCATCACTTTTATTTCATCTATATGACATCCATGATTGATGACAAAGTGAAATGAATGTTTAATTTTCATTGCAATTATTAAAAAGTGGTTACAAGTCATTTGATATGAACATAGACAACCCTACCCCCCCACCTATTTACATACTTATTTATTTACCTATTCACCCACCCATCTATCAACCTATTTTCTTACCTACCTACCACCTATCTACCCACCCACCCACCTACTTACTTACTTGCCCACCCATGCACCTACCTACCTACCCACTCACCTACCAACCCACCAACCCATGCACCCACCTACCTACTTACCTACCCACCAACATACCCATGCACCCACCTACTTATTTACCTACCCACCGACATACCCATGCACCCACCCACCTACTCACCCACCAACCCACCCACTTACTTACTCATTCACCCACCTACCTACCTTTTCAACCTACTTACTTCCTCCCTATCATCTTACAACTTGCCTACTACCTATCTCATAATCTTGTAATGATATGAAATAAACATGTGAAATAAAAAACTTGACAAAAATCAAACACCATTTTGATGTTGTAGTCCATTAGTAAGGACTTGGTTTATCATTATGAAGGTGAAGGGTTCAATTCTTAATATTGCAACTTATGTGCATTCTTGAAGAGTTATAGTATGTAGGCTACATCATAAACTTTGTGACCACAATTTGGCAAATAATAGTCATGCAAAATCTACTCTCATAGGTTTGTATGGAATAGATATGAATGTCGTTCATCTATTTGTATTGTTTAAACATCGATTTTATGTGCATTGTTTCGACATGAATGTCATATGCCTATTCATATTGTTTATTCATGTATGTTTTATGTCAATTTGTGTTGTCTAAATAATGCACGATATTCGTATTTAAACAATACAAACCTAGGAAATAACATATTTCACACAAATTTGGAATGAACCCATGAAGCCTATAAATTTGTGATGTAAACTAATGTAATTAGGTAGGTAGGTTACATAGGTTACGTGGGTCAAGTTAAGTAAATTAAGCTCCTACCTACCTACCTACTTTTGACCTATTTAAACCAATTACCTACCTAACTACCTATTAAAAAAATTTAAACATAATAATCCAAAAAAATGTTTTCAATCTAGGTATAAATTTGAATATTCAAATGGTTTAGTGTTTGCCAATCATATTACAATCATTCATTATATGACACCTTAACATTATATATGACTTGTCCATTATGATTATAAAATGAAAAATGTCACATCAAGCATTCAATGACTTCTTGTCATTTGGTACTTGTTCATTTAATTAAAGGCCTTTAGTCATATAATGTGCGATATGACTACAAAATCAATAATATATGAAGTCATAAATTTTAGAATTTTTTTGATGATAGTCCCTCATATGGTTATATTTCAAAAGCTTTAAGTGGAAGGTGGTTAATTTCCCAATTCATTGTTTTTATCCCATCTTTTTATACCTTGGAACTTTCCTTCTATTTTAATCATCATTCATTTCTCAAAGGCTTGACTACTATCCATTATTCCATTGGCGCCCATAAAGACAATCCATTTGATGGGCCTATAGGTGCTTTGACCAAAGGTCATCTTTTTTTTTCCATTTTTTCCCCCCATTCTCAAAGTTTCAAATGCCAATTGGTTTGTTTTTATTCAACCATCATTTACATTTTTGGAAAGTTTTTTGGATCAAGTTTTTTAAAATGTTCAAAGGCTCCCCTAATTTATTGGCTAATTTTCTCCCCATGTTTAGAGGGTGGATGGGTCGCATTTCACTACAACAAAAGGTGTCCCTATACACTATTTATGATTTCACTGGATTTTGAATGAATTCATTAGTCATAGTGAATGGGACCTAATGGGGATGTAGTGAATTCATTGTTCTAATGAATAGGGATAAATGAAGTACACCCACATTTTATAATAGTGTTTATACTAAGGCCATTGCCCCAATAATTTAATCAAGGAACTAAGGCTTGGTGGCCCCAATCATTACCTCCATATTTTTGCAGGATCACTACTTTTTTTGTTAGAAGCTATATGGGCTAATAATTCAAGTTTATTTCCATTTCAAGCCCACCTTAAATGGTGCATGACCTTTTTCTTCCAACAACACAAGCTTGCATCCCTCCTTTTGAATAGTTTTTAAATAAGGAAATTGATCATTTTCAAGTGAACATGCAAGATCATTATTTTCCAACATTATCTCTAACATGTTTTTTGATGATCCTTATTGCACCTGCTTAAAATCCTATGTAGGTCAAAGTTAGAATGCATGATTTTTTGTTTGCTTAACATCTTGTCAATTCACATAGTCTCAAACACCTTTTCTTCAACATTGTGCATTAGGTAAGCTTGGCTTGTCCCAATGCATATGTGGTTATCCATTAGACACATTGGTGATACACATTCTATGGTGTTACATATTTGGGGAGAACACATTGTTACCCATAATGTTCCTCAATATGCTTTGCTGACATTGTAAAAATGTTGGGTTTCATGTTTCATGCAAATAAACACATAACCTCTTATCACCCTCCCTCCAATATTTGCATCCATAGGTTGATATTGTGTTCACCTTAAATGGGGTCCAATTTATGGTGAATGTTATCGTCACCAATCCCACTCAAACAAACTTAGTTTTTCAAGTTCCCATTTATTGAGGAGTGGACGAAATAATTGTAGCCCACAAAAAGGACGGGCTATATATATAACAATCAACACCCCAAATATGTGTTTCTCCTATTGCCATTGAAGTATTTTAGTGGTCACATTAGCAAGTCAACAATTATTTTCATCAATGTGCTAGCATGGATGGTAGCCAAAGGTTTTGGAGGCCCTCCTTTATTAGTTTTGCACTCATTTTATAAACAGAAGTTGTCAATGGTTTTATAGATAATTCAAGCTACTACCATTTTTAAGTGAATTTATTTTTGGGAAACTTTTATTAAATCAAATGTTCTTTGAAATTTCCACCCATCTTCTTGGCAAATATGCTTCGTGCAATTGGTGAAAGTTTTCTAGGTCCAAGGTTGTTATTTTGCCCTCCTTTGGGAGGTCCCCATTGCTTTCTTTTGCAACCCATGTTGGTGCATTTGTGTTTAATTTGGGTGTTATCTTTTGGTAGGATGTTGGTTATTTCTTTTTGTTATTTTTTTTCCCCTTTTTAGGTGGGTGTTTATTTTTAAAGAAAAAATTGTCAAGGTTTCATCTTTAACCTTTAAACATCATAACAAAAACAACTTTTCCAAATGAAGTGCAATCACCCAATAAACATGTCAAATCCATCTATTTTACCTTAGGGTTTTTTCATTAAATAATCCTTAAAATAATCCCTTTTTTTGGTGAAAATATGAATTCAAGGTGTTGAAAACCATAATGTAATTCTTTCAGGGAATAATACGAATAATTTCATTATTCATGTAAGACAATATTACAATAAACCATAAATATAAATCATAATTTCAAAAAAATAAAAGAATTGTTAATGTGAAAATTGACCCCAAGTTATAATATTTAAACAAAGTGCACATGCGATGTGTTAGAACCTTATCTATAAATAATTATTACACATTAAACTATTAATTCATTAATTCAATATATCTTTTAAAAATCAAAATACCAAATCCAACAATTTCATTGGCCATTACATTTTTTATGCACACCTACACACAAGCCTATTCAACACCCTATGTATATCAGTACATTAATATTACATATCATTTGTTTATATATAAACATGGTTTTAAATCTAGTTAGATCATGTTGTAGGTGACTTCAAGTTGAATATTTTGGCAAAACAAACTTTGATTTGGTTGAGGAATTGAAATTTCCCACCCTTGACTAGGCATTGCGCAATTGGTGTAGTTACAAGCAACAATAAGATTTTCCAACTTTTTGAGAATTTGATCCCCTTGCCATTCTTCATTGAATTGAAAATTTGCAAAGTACATTTAATGCATTCACGTGAGTGTAGTGAAAAAAAGGGAGCATGGGTACTTGGATTTGAAATAAAGGATAAATGAGTGGTCAAAATTGCACGTACAAAGGGCATTTACACACATAAGCAAAAAGATCTTGACTATTTTCAGGGTTCTTGCATAGGCCTAGGCCCTATTCTTATCCCAAAATTAAGCATTTCATGATCATATGATTCAATTCATGTTTTTTTAATGTTGAAAACATTGTGTAACAAATATTTTCCTTGACTTTCATGTCAACATTGCACAAAGTTGTCCAAAATTTTCTATCATGTTGGGCAACTTGCAAACACTCCTATAACAAATAACCAAACACAATATATTTTCATGACAAGAATGGGTTAGGCTCAATGACACGGCAACTACAACCCATGTATGCTACCTTTTGAAACCATTGGTTACACCTAGGAGTATTAAGGTGGTGAATCCAATTGGTCTTCTTTAACATTTAACTCAATTAAACAAAGTCATAATACCCAACTCCCAAATTCACAAAATCAATAACCTATGACAATATCATATCCCGATTAGGCCCCACATTTTGGGAACATCCCCCAATCATGGATTATATTCATTGTAAAGATTAAGGCAAAAGTTATCATATAGATCACAAGGTGAATGAAAATGAAGGCTATTAATTCTTCCCAACATTTGTTGGGTTGTTTTTTTTATTTTCTTAATGTCTCTTTTGGTTATTGGTTTTTCAAATTTAGTATCAAAGAACCTCCAATTTTGATTTTTTGGAAGCTTTTGTAATATTAAATTCTTTAATATTTTCATGATGAAAATAACCTTCAATTATGACATTTTGAATTCTTTCAAAAAAAATGGCAATTCTCATGTAAGAATTGACAAAAAATCAATGATTAAATGTAGGTTATTTGACTTGGTTCTTTTATTTGTTGCAAACCAAGTTAAGGGTCAAAACCAATTTTATGATATTTGAAAACCTTTTATGAGGCCATAGCGATCTAACACCCAACATCACACCAATTAGTTGTAATTTTGTCCACACTATGAAAAAATGGGATGATTTGCAACTAACTTTGCAATTGGGTTTTTGAGTTGCAATGACCATTTGCATTTCATTGCAATTCAACACATTTCTATGAGCGTGAATGTTATCGAACAATTCAAATGAATTGGAAAGGATGCAACTCACCATATGTGAAACTGTATACATATGCAATTCATGCAACTCAATTACAACTATGTAAGAACAAATATTGTGCAACTGTAATGCAACTACCATGCAACTCCCAATTAATTGAAATTTGAAAAAATAAATAAATAGTCATATGTTTAAATAGCCAAGTAAGTTAATAAATATGCATTGGTAGGAAGGTTGGTAACTCTTACTTACCTACCTAGGTGCGCAAGTAAAATTAAATAGGGAAGACATATTTACATACCTACTTACATAGGTAGGTAGGTAAGACCTACCTAAAAAGCTACATTACATACCTACCTACCTACCTATTTATGTAAGCAAGTAGGTAGGAAGGTACAAGGGTAGGTGAGTTAAAAAATAGTTTTGTAAATATTTTTATTTTATTTTATGTTTTTTTTTTAGGGTTAAGCTTTTCTTAACTCATCCCAAATTGACACATGTATTTTAATGTGAACTCATGATATCTTTTTTTAATATATAGTTTGTGAGATGAGAAAACAAAACATATGGATTATTTTTTAAAATTTTGCATTAGTTGCATATTGCATTACAACTAAAAAGGAAAAATTTCCACATTTTTTCCATTAATTTTTTTACAATTAAATAGGTGATTATTTGATAATTATAAATGCGAATTAATTATCTGAAATAGTTATTTAAATTAATGAGTATGATTCAAATAATTACTTAAATAATTATCAAATATGTAATAATGATTTGGATTCAAATTTTTTTAAAATAATTGATTATTTGGATTATCAAAATTAATTATTTGGATTATTCGATAGTTAATTATTTAAAATATTTATCTAAATTACTTATATGAATCAATTATTTTCATTTAGATAATTACCTAGTTAGTGAAGTTAGTTAATGAATTCACATATATTTAATTCAAATAATTAATTATTTGAAATAAATATTAATAATTTTGGATTAACTATTAACTATTAAATATTAATTAATATGTAAAATTTAATAAATTATTGAAAAAAAATTCATTATTAAATATTGAGGATTAAGTATGAACTTATTTCGTTTTTAACTTATTAACAATTGAACAATAATCACAAAATATGTGAAAAGTAATAATTCTATAATGGGAATGTATTGACAATGCAATGGCACAATTAGTTGTATGAATGAAAATCATAGTTGATAACTATTTCCCAAGTGTCATATTTAATGTGTGGTGGAAATGTGTATTTATGGCATCATTATATGTGTCAATGTTGTATAGTAGTTGCAACATAGTTGGTAATTAGATGTTACATTCACACCAATTGTAATGTAATTGCCACATGTGATTAAAATGCAACTTGTCAAAAAATCAACCATGATTGACTACATCTGTATGTACAATGCGTACATTACATTATATAGGTGTCCCATTTGCAATTAAGTTGCAACTACAATACAACTCCATGATTTTTTAACATGGTATTTTTTGATTAATTACATGTATTTCCATAATTTAATTATATTATAGTTATATATTAATTATTTTGAAGCTCTAATTATAGAGTAATGTGGTTTTGATGAACATGATATCTCTTAGTGCCACTAAAAAACACCATTTTTTCCATCATGTATTTGTCTTTAAACTAACCACCTTTTGTTAGTTAATTTAAAACTTGCCTAATTGAACTTACATGTTTTTCAAAAAAACATTTTGTTGTTTTTTTTCCCTTTTTTCATATTAACTTACATGGTCATTGTTGTAACCCTAGCTTTGGGCTCGCGACCAAGGCAAAGGCGTTATAAGGTTGCAAACCAAAAAGAAGCCTGGGAATCACATCACATACTCTTGAAAGTGTAAGAAAGTGTGAGGGAGTGAACCTTCACACTCCCAATGCAACTCCCACTTTGGGAAATGGACTCCCGATGGACTTCCGAAACTTCAGAGAGCGATGTCAGGGGTCAAAACTCAATGGTTGTGGCGTTTTCTATATGATTGGAAAGCGCTTGGAACGTAGATGTCTAAAATGGGCTTGCATTGCTCATTTAGACATCTGAAACACAAGTTATGGCCAAAAGAAGGGCCGAGAGTCAAATTGCCAGTTTGATTCTCGACTAGAAAAAGCTAGGATTTGACCCGATTTACTTGGCCACAGAGGCCATGCGCCATACCGTTGGAAAGATCTCGACAAGAGCTACAACTTTGTTTTAGACCGCATCTCGATCCGAGGTCTGCTTGCAAAGTTATGGGGCTCCAAAGTCGCGAGAGTCCCAACCAACGCAATTTCGAGGCTCCCACTCGAGAGTCCCAGGAAAGAAAAGTCATTTAGATATAAGCTCCGTGGCCAGACACAGAGTATACTATAAGGGGGAAGGTGGCGGCTTCCCCCAAGTCCGGGCTGTGGTGAGTCTAATGTGCCCGTGTTGCTCGTGGCTTGTCCTAGCACCAAATGTGTTCCAACTATGCACTAACCACTTTGTGTGGGTTGTGTGCAGGCCCGTGTGAGTGAATGAAGCTTGTCAATTCTTCCTAGTCCCATCCCGGAGCTCCAACACGCCCCTCTACACCTCAAAGTGTTGTGAGCTAAGGAGCGTGCCCTGATTCCTCCCTCTTCCGTTGTCTTTAACTTGGACTCACATTTGAGTCCTTTGAGGAGTTGGGAATGTGTCAGTTACCAACTTATTATTAATTACCTACTAACTATCAATCTACTACTTATTGACTACCTACTCAACTACCCATTACCAACCCATTTTTATGAGATAAACACATTTTTTAAAAGAAAAATCAATTCTATATTTACAATTCACCACCCAAAAATTTATTAGAGGGACCATGTATGGCATGGATGGGTAATATGCCAAATCCCCTT
>Ga0116229_10009542_pt1 | contig 14781 bp, 12 predicted proteins | sample S1TSphgellanicum_3_FD_87313 | JGI IMG/M metagenome (GOLD analysis project Ga0116229, IMG submission 87313) | Host-associated microbial communities from peat moss isolated from Minnesota, USA - S1T2_Fc - Sphagnum magellanicum MG | ecosystem: Host-associated > Plants > Peat moss > Unclassified... | reverse complement strand
TTGAAAACTTTTGTCTAAGTATAAATCGATATGGAATAATCGACATGATTTTTTGTTTTTGATAGACAATTGAAAGATATCATAATAAACAAATGAAATTAATACCAAAAATCTGCATCCCCACTCTCCTCAACTTAATCAAGTCGGATTATCCCGAGATATTTTCACGTTACGTGCATATAAATAAAAATACCCATTTTATACATGCATGTATTCGTCCTCCCTTTTTCGTGAAGAATATTTGAAAGGGAGCGCTCGATGTCGATGACATTAAGAGTAGATGCCTAATTCGAGTTCGAATTTTAATTTAAGAGAATTTGTTTGACGTAAATTTTTATTTTTATTATTTTCACAAAAGAACACTAATAAACCTTCATACAGCCTTCGAAGTAATTCATATGATTTAAATTAATATGAATTTTTCTTTGTGAACAAGATTTTCAATATCTTAAATGATTATCATTGAAAATAAAAGTTCAAATTTAAAATGAAAATAATGAAATTTGTTCTTTTTCATTCTTCATCGATCCATAATCAGCCTGTCCTCGTTCAATTAGAGCTGGATTTGGTTCTAACAAATAACTTCTTGAATGTGATGAAGATTCTTTAAATCTTTCAATATTACAAGTTGAAAGTGCATTTCGAATCAAATGTTATTTGAAGGATTGAAAATGATGAAGTATTCGATATACCATGTCGATGATCGTTTGTTTTTATCTTGATAAAAATATTTTTATATCGACAATCAAAACAAATCTTTAAATTTATTTCGTTTTTTTCTTCTCTTGAAAGTATCAATAACAAGAAAATGAATTACGTTTGAATACTAATTCGTTTATATGGTATTTGTCGACAATCGACAAGAGATTGTTTATTATCTTCATTGGAGATATTGGAATGATTTGTTTTGAATTTTTTTTTCCTTTATTATTTGATTGATCAATTGTTGTTGTAAAAGGTGCTTTTCGTTTTGTTGTTAACATATTCATTACTTCCTCATCGATGATTAAATTAAACTTCTTCTTGAATGATTGAATCCGATTCAGAAATTGTTTACGATTATTTATTGGTTTACTTTTAATAACGACTAGACACAGTATCAATTTAATGTTGATGCTTGTTTTTTCGTTAATGTTGGATTCTAAAATTTGAGATGAAATTTTATCTAAAAGAAAACAAAAGCTAAGCAGTTACTCGAATTAATAGTCATTTTTGTGTTAATATATAATTATGACATGTAATGATTCGATTTTCGATAATTTTGAATCATTCGAAATTCTTTAATGGAAAGAAGAAAAAGACAATTAGAAAAAAAATTTTTTTACTCGTTTTTTTTAATCGACATTATCTTTTAAAATTGTTTGTACCATTAATAACATCAGACGTGTATCATATTCAGAAAAATGTAGAATTTCTTTTATAATACTCGAATCAACTACAGATTGATGAGGAATCACTTCATCTTCTTCCATTTCTTTATTTTAGTCTTAGATTTTTCTTTTGGTTGAAAGAAAAGAAGAATCTAGTGTGACTAGAAAAATTAGTTCGATCAACATATGATGGATTTGGTTGAAGAAAAGAAGAAATTCATCTTCATATGAAGTCTTCTTCAACATTGACTAATCGATTATTTTGTTTACTAACATGTAAACATAATTTAATCTAAGAAAATAAATTATCATTTTATTCAATAGTATTTCAACTCACCACAAACATTGACACTTTCGATAATGTATCAGTTGTCAATTTACTTCGACTACGTATATAGAAATCAATTGATGAATGAAATAATTAGAAGAGAAGAAAGTATAACTATAACGAAATAATTCTAAACATTCATCAGTAGTTGACATATCCGAATAAGCAATCTAAAGATAAATAATAATTAAACGAAAAACTAAATACTTTTCGATTCGATTCGATAATTGCCATAAAATGGAATAAAGTCATTCGCTCATTGTTTTATAAGCAGTTGTATTCGGTAGACTCGTTAATATTTCAATCAATGGACGAATACTTATCTAAATAAATCTTCATGAACAGAAATTTCTCACTTTCAATCAATGAACTTACTAAAACAAATCGCATTCGATCATCTTTTTTAATCACTGATTCAATAAGATCAAGTACATGAAATTGATGATGAAATTTTTCATTGATTATTTTCATATTTGATGATTTTTTTATTTGGGATCAGAATACTTCGGCAATCAGTGGATCTAAACGAAGCATAGCTTCATCATCCATATCCATCTCATCCTGAAAAATCAATCATTCAAATCATTTTATTTTCAATCGTTTGCATCTATACTTTTTGATTGTCTTTTGCAGTTGCATCACCAAGGGCTTTTTCAACAGCTTGTCGAAGATCTTCATTGACATCACCATTTTCGACTAAATCCTCTTCTTTTGATTCTTAATCATCGCCTTCATCATCATCGCTTTCATTTTTCGGTGCAATCGTCTAAAATTTCCTAAACTTAATAATTCATCGAATTAAATGATTCCTACTTGAAGCATTAATTTCAAAACATTTTCATTAACATATGGAACGATTTGATGATAAATCTTTTTTACAATCGATCGAATATCCTGTTGTTTTTTTAGTATACATCAATAGAAGAATATCAATGAACACCTCAATCCATGATGATTCTTCTACAGGACAAATTAAAAAAGACGATCAATCAATATAACCAATGATGAAAAATCATTTACCTTTCACTTTCTTTTTCGATATCAATTGAGCATGAGCATTTCTCACACATGTTGTCAAATCCTAGAAAATAATTGATTGATTTTTAATAAAACTTAGCTTTTTCAATATACATCGAGATATTAGTGTTTAGCACGATTGAAATTCACAAATAGATCGTAGAAACTTAAAACAAAAACTTGTTGAAAAAGCCAATCGATGTTTTTCATCCGATAATGATTGAATTTAAAAACAAATCATTCAATGAAATTCGTAATCATTCGAATTATTTTTCCAACTGTTCTTCCTTGAATTATTTAAAATATTTCGTTGCTACTTTCATTCAGATAACTTCGAATTTCTTCAACATTTTAAAATAATGATGAATAATATTTCAATGATTCGAATCAAAGCTAAAAGATAAATCAATATCTATTCTATCAATAGAATTCCAATGTATTCCTTACAATCGATTGTTGAAATACATTTAAACTGTGTTCATATTGATTTTCATGAAATTCATACATAAAAAAATTTTTAAATTGTATTTTCCATATGTTCTCGTTTTACATCAGAAAGTTTCCATGAACAAACTAGAATATATGTTGTTTTATTTATTTATTTCCACAAAATTATTACTTCACATAATTGTTTTTGATATATGATTATTCAATTTAAAATTAGCGAGAAGAACACATATTGAAAGAATATTTTCGAATAATAAATCACATGAAGAAATTTTTTAAATCGAATGATCAATAATTGCAGATATTCGAAAGCTAAATAAAGAAGTAAAAGATGTAAGAGATCTGGAAGAGATTTTACCATTTCGAGAAGAAAATGTCGTCGACGAGATCAAGAACACTGAAAAAAAAAATCACATCAAAATTTGAATTCATTTCAACATTATGTTCTATCTTTCATCTTCTTTTGCAACTCTACTCAATTCAACCAATCATAAATTTCACATAGTCTATCAATTCATCCGTAGTTCACTATAAATATCAATAGAAATTTTTCATGTGGTTAATTTTATTCTCACCTTTTCTGACACAGAATTAGCAATAGAATGAAGACAGGTATAATTTTTATCAGCACTAAATAGATGAAAAGAATCATTTGGAGATTTCAGAATGATACATGAACCAATTTAATAATTTTTCAAAGAGATGTAATCGTTCTTGTAATGGTCGATTGATCATTGGTAGGACTACCTACGGTTACCAGTAGGTGGTAACTAGTAGTGCCCATCACCTACCGGTAGGTGGTAGGTGGTAGGTGCTAGGTGCTAGAGAATCTGATACGATGATAAAGAATATATGGTCAAGCTAATCGTTCATCATTGCTAAGTATGAGATTTTCCCATCGAAAAACGCCTATTGTTACCTTGGTAGGTGGAGATGGTGGGAACAGTAAACTATCAATTCTAGCTTGAATAATCAAGCGAAAACCTGATGGGATTATCGAGAATATGACGTCTATGATTTGTCTCTGATCGATACAAATCACTTACTACCTATTGGCAAGTGTTACTCGCCACCTATTAGATAGTAGTAAGCAACACCACCTAACACCTAGTAGTAAGTGGTAGGTGATAGGTGTTAGAGAATAGGATGCGACGATAAATAATATGGTCAAACTAAGCGTTTATCATTGCTAAGTATGAGATTTTTCCATAGAAAAAACACTTACTATTACCTTGGTTGGTGATGGTAGTGGGAACAGTAACCTATCAGTCCTAGTCATTGTATGAGCAAATTTATCAAGCTAAGCATTATCGTAGAAATAGAAGATTTCGTTTAATAAATTTGTAACTTACAGCATCTTTAGCTAATTCAGTTGATGTTTGTTGATGTGTTTTTCGTCCTGATGTTGAGAATAAATCAAGGATTTTACTGATGAAATTTTGACTATTATCCAGAATAGTTTTCAATCTAAATAATTAATCATAGGAAAATAAGATGCATAGATTAGATATTAAATACAGTGTAGATCGAATCGAGATTTTCTTGTTCTTGAAAAGAGAATGTTATCAATTCAAGTAAAATATGTTCTTTGTTGGAATCAAGTTCAATATTTGATAATTCGAAATTTATAATTCAACTAATTTCTGTTTCCTACCGTCAACAAGTATTACCCAAAATACTGATAATTGTCGACTTAATTGTTCCAATAAATGAAGTTCATTGTCAAATGCCTAGAATTTCACACCTCAAGAAAATTCTATCGAGAACTTCTGCTTACTTGTAAACATTTTTTTTTTTTTATTGTCACTTGTTCATCATTTATTTTTCCTAATGGTAAGACTTCATTATTCCAATGTGATTGGAAATAATCTTGATCGATTATTGTCTTTGAAAAGGAAAAAAAAACGAATAATTTTCATTGATGAATATTCAATACATACCGAGTAGAGATTAACAAGGGAAACAAGTAAAAAAATCGATTTTGTTCCATCATCAGTCATCTGCTGATTGATTGGTAGAAGATCATGAATATGAGGCAGAATTTCTTTTTTGAATAATTTACGATCACTCTAGAATATTTAAGTACAATTTTTTTGTTTAAGGTGCAAGAGAAATTCGATTTACCGATTGAGCTAATTGAATAATTGATGCATCAATAAAGTGTTCGTAATCATCGTCGTGTTTCTTGTGTATGTATTAGAAATAAATCGAAAAGGATTTTTGGCATTAAAGTTGATAACTAAATACAAAAAGAAAAGAAATATTCCAAAAGAATTCCAATAATCACTAACATGATTACCTTTTTGTGTTTAAACTAAGGCAATATAGTTGAATAAACGATCGATACGAATATTGTTCACATTCTAGACGAGAAAATACAATACAGAAAATAGGAAATACATGTATTTGATGACATGTTCGAGTATGACAAGAATTTGAATGACATGTATTGATTTCGAGTTCACATTCTCGATCCGTATAATCAGATAAATATCTACAATGAAAATCATTATTTGCTGTTACTGTACGTGTGCTATTATTTCCACGAATAAACGTTTTGATAAACAATTCTTTCAATTAAAAACTTCAATACGTACAGATAAAAATTCATAAAACATGATTTATTAATTTTCTCTTCACAATTTTTCTCCTGATAACCAGAAAGACAATAGCATTGATACGAACCAATTAATGATTGACATGTTACATTATTATGACATGGTAAATTTGCGCATTGATTCATGATATTCTGATAAAGAAAGAAAGAAATCAATCAATCAATTATCTTCATTCAATAATCACTCTTATATCACATCAAATCTCATCATAACATTGACAAATAAATCCATCGATTTTATCTATACATCTTCCATATTTACATGAATGTCATATACAATCATCGACATTAATTTCATATATTTGTTCTGTAAAATTCGATAAGTATTGACATGAATAACCGAATGGCTTATTATCAAAATTTATTAAACAACTTCCATTATATTCGCACATATGATTGGACTTGAACATGGATCAATACGTTTCGAACATGTCAAACTTGAATATCATTTTGAAAAGATACACATAAAATGATCTAAATCATCAATACCATGTATCACCATCTAAACAAAAATTGGAAGAACATTTATTCATTTGAATTTCATAATTAATATCCATATATGAACAACAAAGGACATATACATTCATATTCATTGATCTATAAATAATCGATTATCTTATTTCGAAAAAGAAAAATTTTTGTTTTTACTTTATTCACGCATAAATCTTTGATACATGGTGAACTTTCACAATAATTTCTTTCAATCTGATAATTTAATCCTATGTGACATTGTTATGTATAATTCCAAATACGATCTAAACATGTTCTATTATTCAAACATGGATTACTCGAACAATAATTGATCATTGATGAACAAGTCGAATTCTAAATCATGAAAAATTCTCGAGTACATCTTATTCGATATTCTTACCGTATATTCAAATGGAAAATCACATTTAAAATTATTAATTAATGTCCAACAAATTCGTCTATTTAAACAAGAATTGGATTGACATTGATCAAATTGAGTTTCACAATAATAATCGAAAAATGATTCCCTTTTAAAAATAAACTATTCGTTCATTCTCTTCCTATCTGGATTATAAATACATGTAAAATTATTCAAATCATTAATACATCTTCCGGAATTCAAACATGAATTGACCAGTTCATATTCATTGACAATTTGATCCTATAAAACCATTCAAACATATACAAATATATTGATCAATCAAGAATTTACATGTATCATTATTTTCACAAGATTTCGATTTGATATTGATCAATAATGGTCTCATCTTCATAATCCATTAATACCATTCGGACAGATACATTGAGGTTCCTATTCTATATTTAAACAGATTCCATCATTGAAACACTAAAAATAAATTCTTTTCATCGATTTTTATTTTCTCTAATCAAGTTTTCTTACAGATTGTGATTGACAATAATCAATAATTAATTCACAATTGTCATCATGATATTTTTTTGAACAAATACATGTTAAATTTCTTCCATTATTTACACATTGTATTCTTATATATTTATCTTGTAAAATTTCATAATTATTTTCTTGATAAATTAATCGACATATACAATGATAATGATTTTGAAAATCTATACAAATTCCATTATTAAAAGAAAATATTGAAAAAAAAATTTTTTTTGAATAATCAAAAAATGAAAATTTACCGATTGAGATAAACATTCATTAATATTTATTTCACAATGTCGACTAGAAATCCTGGTTTACATATACAATTAAATGATGATATTCCTATTGATATACAACATTCAACATCTTCAATTCAACATCGATTTGTTAAACAAACATCAATAAATTGTTCACATCTCAATCTAATATAACCACAACTAAATCTTGTCGATAAATTTGTACAATTTCCATGTATTCCATATGGTTTTGATGCACATTGATCAATCATTGTTTCACAATTTTCTTCAGTATATTCATTATTACATTAACATGTATAAGATAGTATATTTGGCGTGTACATCTTCCATGTATACAAGGAAAACTTCAATATAAATTTCAAATTGTTTATCAGTAAAATATGGTGATAAACAAAGACAAAGAAAATTGTTTTCATTATTTTGAAATATTTCACCATTTAAACAAGATAAACTATTATATTGACTTATGATTGTTTCACATCTTAAACTTGTCTAATTTGATGCACATAAATATTAAAAAAAACTATTTGTTTGATCAATACATGTTCCATTATTATTACAAAGTGTTGTTTGACATTGACAATCATCAATATTGACCTAAAAACAATTCATTTCCTTCGAAAATGAAAATAACCTTCACTTACTTCATAAGAAACACCAATAAATCCCGATTGACAATGACAAGTCGATAAACTTCCATAATTATTCACATAAATACCATTATTCAAACAAGAATGTGTTTGACATCCATCAATCGTTGTTAAACAATTTATCACTTGTTAACTACAATGAACAGATACATGGATATGAACTAATGAGATCAATACAAGTCGAATTCGGATGATATGATAATGGAAATGAACATAATTCATTAATATTAACTTTACATAAACTACTAGTCCAATCAATGGGACATAGACATGAATAGGATTTAATATTATTGATACATGTATCTTGAATCAAAGAAGAAAATTACATTATCTTTCAATAATTGATTTACCGTTATTTTGACAAGGAATACTTTCGATTTCTATTTGATAATATTCACTTGTAAAACCTGTTCAACATTGTCAATGATATTTATTCATTTCATCAATACATTGATCCGCATTTAAACATGGATTTAATATGTATTCATTAATACTTTCTTGACAATCAATACCTATCCAACTAACTTCATAAATACAAGTTCGGATGAATGGTGTTAATACAATACATTTGCCATATGAACAGAGATTAATTCATGCATCGATCTAATTCAATTTCACAATGAATTCCTAGAAAACAAAAGATTTATTTTCTCAGAAAAATTTCTTCACTTTTATTTATCCGTAAATTCCAATCGACAAGTACAATTAAAATCAATCGAATTCGATCCAATACATGAACTACTTGAACATGGATCAATTGGGATATTACAATCCACTTCTTGATAATACTGATTACATTGACAATAATAATTTCCAATCGTATTAATACATTGTCCATCATTTTTATATAATTCAATTTCTAATAAACATTCATTTATATCTTTTGTGATTATGATAAACAAGTTGTTCTATTACTTCAACGAATATTAAATCTTGAAGAACAAACATTATTTATTTCATTTCAATAAGAAGAACTAAATCAATTGTGATAACGTTTAAATATATATCTATAGATAGATACTTTCATAATTTAATAGCACTGACATCGAGCCCCCCCTGCCTTTCAAATAGTCTTCACGAAAAAGGAAGAAAGAACGAATGCATGCATGTATGAAAAAATGGGTATTCTTATTCATATGCACGTAACGTAACGTGAAAATATCTCGGGATAATTCGACTTGATTAAGTCGATGAGAGTGGGGATGCAGATTTCTTGCATTAATTTCATTTGTTTATTATGATATCTTTCAATTGTCTATCAAAAACAAAAAATCATGTCGATTATTCCATATCGATTTATACTTAGACAAAAGTTTTCAATCAGTCAATATTGATGGAATGATTTGTTTTCTTGGAGAATTTGAACGTTTAATTGCAACAAAATCATCATGTTTAAAAACACATAATTCAAAAGATGATCATGATTTATTCATTAAAGATGCAAATACACATGAAGGTTTGAATAAAAATCTTTTTTTTTCTTCGATCGATTTTTCTTCTTTTTTTTTTTTATTTAGAATACAAAGATAATTCGAACTTTGTTCCAGGATATACACGTGTGATTGTTGCTCGACAAATTCGTGGAAGAGTGGATACACGAACATCATCAACGAATCAATTATCTGTTGTTTCCTCGAATGATATCATCGAATGGTAAAGATTATTTCTCATTTGGAAAAAGCAAATTCAAGTTTCTCTTTTTCAGTGTTCGTTTTATCGGCTATTCTTAATCAAAACTCAACTGTTCCAACCACAACAATCTCATCATTATCATCAGTTGTTAAAACAAATGCAATTCCATTAGAACAGCTCGCTCAAGTAAATAAATTCGACGAACTGTTTTGTTAATTAATTGTTCTTCTTTAGTCGACAAGTACAGCTCCGGTGAAAGAAATACAAGCTAGTTCTCAAGCTCGTTACGTGTAAGTTTGCTTTTTTCATAAGAATCAAATATTATTTCTGTTATTTATTAGGACAATACAAGCATCTTATTTTACAAATTTATTTGTTTGTCATCATTGTAAACAACCTGGTCATATCAAAAATCACTGTTCTTCACTTCTGGTAGGTTCTTCTACATTGAGGATGGATTCATCTCATGTGAAGATCAGTCATAAACAAAGTTAATCTTTATTTTCGTCTTTTCCTTTATGTACATCACACTATTTCAATGCTGATAATAAAGCTACGATAAGTGACCTATGAGTCGTTCTCCTTTTCCATCTAATTTCAAATTGATTTCGAAGAAAAAAAAATTCTTCCATTTCGTATTTTTATTTTTTACAGTCATCATCGACTTGTAATATTGCAAATGCAACATCATCATCATCATCTGGAGGTGATGGAACACAATCGACAATTTCAGGTGCAATCAGATCATCTGTACCACATGGATCACACATCGTCACACGTCATGCACCAACTCGAATGCCTTATCATCATCGACAAAATCGTTCTCATCGTGGAACAGATCATCTACGTGATGAACCATTATCAGAAAAGACAACAAGTATACCTCGTGATCGTCTTATACAAGTTCCAAAACATATGTCTGGTGCATTGAGATATCAAGCAGATGATTCACTTTTAGCAAGACAAATGGCGTAAGTAAAATCAATTTGTTTTTCCTTTTTCAATTATTTTCATATATTTTTAGGAAATTATTTGTTGAAAGAATTGAAAAAGAAAAGTCGATGCATTAGCACAAATTACTCGGCACTCCAATGATAAAAATGTTTCATCATCAATTACATCTTCATCAAAATCAACTGATGAAGATCCACCACCGAATGATCTTCGTTGTTCTTTATTTAAACAAGTGTTTGTAAATGCACACTCAGACAAAAATTTGGAATTCGCTAAAATTGATGGAATGAGTTGGTAATCTCTTGAAGAATTTAGACGCTTAATCAAAGTGAAATTATCACGTTCACGAACATATAATTCAAAAGATGATTATGATTTATTTATCAGCAATGCAAATACACATGATGGTTTGAATAAAAATCTTTTTTTTTCTTCGATCAATTTTTCTCTTTTTTTTTATTTTTATTTAGAATACAAAGATAATTCGGACTTAATTTCAAGAAATGCAAGTGTGATTTTTGTTCGACGAATTCGTGGAACAGTCGATACATTAACATCATCAACGAATGAAAAAAGCCTCTTGTTTCCTCTGATGATATCATCGAACGGTAAAGATTATTTCTCATTTCGAAAAAGAAAATTCCAATTTCTCTTTTTCAGTATTCTTTTACTGGCTATTCTGAACCAAAATCCAACTATTTCAACTACAACACCATCATCATTATCATCAGTTGTTAAAACAAATGCGATTCCATTAGAACAGCTCGCTCAAGTAAATAAATTCGACGAATTGTTTTGTTAATTAATTGTTTTTCTTTAGTCAACAAGTAAAGCTCCGGTGAAAGAAATCAAATATTGTTGAACTATGGAATTGGTTATTTGAAGTCGAATGAGAGTACAGATGATGTTGTTCAAGAATCAAAAGTAAAATATGGAAAAGAAAAAGTGAAATTCGAAATTTTGGATGCTTTGATCCGATACTATGAAGTTGAACTTGCTCGTATTAAGAATGTTGATCAAAATCAACAAACAACAACAACAACAGAAAACAATTTAATGTCGGTTGAAGATATTATTCTTGATTATTTGTCAAATGTAACATCATCAACAACAACAGGTCTTACTTTAAAAGAAATATCTAAACAACCTAATCAATTTTCGGAAATTGAAATAAAGTAAGTTTGACTTTTTTATGGTTATTTTTTTCAAATAAAAATTTCATTTAGAAAAGCTTTACAAGTTCTTACTAATCAAGGTCTTCTTGTTTCAACAACAAGTGCTGATAATTATCGTGCTGTTTCCAAATAAGAACATTATTTATCTTTTTTCTTCTTATCAGATGTTCGAGATTTATTTATCATTTATTCGAGATTCATTTATGATTTATTCGAGAAAAAAAAATTAGTTTATTTTTCTAAATATAAATTAGTTTATATTTCTCATTTCTGATTCTTCCACATGTTTTATCTTCAGAAATCTTCGAGATGAAGTAGAAAATTCAACAACAGGTTCGATGAAACATTTTGTACTTATTTTCATCATTGTAATTTCTAGAAACAATCAATATCGAAATCCGTTTCAATGCATGGTCGAATTCTACCTAAAAAAACATCAAATAAGACTTCACTTTACCGAAAATCTTCATTTTTTTTTTATCTAATAGCTGATCCATCATGAACATCGAACAATATCACTTCAATGATTCGATCAAATGCAAAAGTTACGACAACAGGAGAGAACAAGGTGTTCCTTTTTCTGTCTGATCTTGTTCATGTTATTGTACATCAAAGAAAGCAAAATTGTGTTTGTTCTATGAGAAGATTTGCTTTGTTTTCGTCTCTTTCTTTTCTTCTTTTCAATAAAAAATATTCATCTATAGAAATCAGACCATTTCAACAAATCGATACAATCTTACGATAAATGAATATAAACTCATTTCTTGTTGTACTAGAGTCAGAAAGAATCATTCCAAAGAATAATCAAGACTTAATCAAGAAGTGCCGCTGGACATGGTTCAATTTCTTTCGATATATATTCAATTTTATACATGGTTGCATCATTAAATGGAATAGTTGATCTATAAAGAACACCATCGGATTTAAATCATTATTGTAGACCATCTTCATGTGGAATATAATGATCTAGGACAAATTCAATAGTAAAAATAAAAATAGAAATCTTGTTTTTATAGATTGATAATCCTTCGAATGGCATATTTAGAGGTTCATAACTTGATTGTGATCGTGAAATTCGTGGTTGTCTTCTAGACTATTGTCAATAATCACCGAAATAAGTTGTAATTCCATCAAATCTGACATCTACTCCACGTCATTTCACTCCCATTACTTTTAATAATGGTTTTGATGTCAATTCCGAATAATACATTGTATTCAAATCCATTTCATCAGTATTTACTCGATATTCATCAGATCAACGTGTTTGAATTAGCTGCATTTTCCAAGATTGATAATCTATATTATGTGTTCTTGTATCGTCAAAATGAGCATTTGATCGATGATCCTGTTGATCTGATTTCATTAAACGTGTTCGATCAACTAAAAAGAAGAAGAAGAAATCAATGATGTCAATAAGATATTTGAGTTACCTACTAATTTTTTGGTGTAAAATCTCTTTGATGTGTTGTTAATGAATCAAAAGTCGCTGGATTTGGAATATATTCTTCTCGTTTACATTGAAAACGTTCTTGTTGAGAATGACGAATATAATCTGTACGATCATCAAAGGGATTTTGAGATTGTAAAATTGATTGATCAGATCGAATAGCTTGACGCGTGGGAGCTTGATATCGTAAATAATCAGTTGTATAAGTACTTTTACCACGAGATGGATCCGGTGATGGCATCTGAAATGAACAAAATAAGAGGAAGAGATTTAAAATAATGTTTTGAATGAGTTAATCTTACATACCCATTCTCATGTTGAATTGGTTCAGTTCGATCAACTTGTCATTTACGATAATGAGCTAGAGAGGAAAAACTGAATGTTTAATAATGAAACAGTTCAATAGATTAAATATATTTCGATATATTGGATCGCCATTGAAATGAAACTTGAACTCCTCGTTAAGCATATCATATCGAATCAGTTTAGCTCGTTCACCATCTTTTGCGAAATTAATATAAAATAACCAATTCTCTATAAGAAATCGTCGAAAAATGAAAATTTTCTTGAAATTCATATTCTTCTCTCAGCTTATGTGGACATTGTTTATCAAGAGTGTCTAAATAATCATTTGAATTAGTTTATATTTATTTGAAACATCAGGTATTTATTGAATTTCTCTCAACAAATTTCAATGCCTTCATTATTTTTCTTATCATACAGCTTTAATGACCAAATATTTTGATCTATCAATTGGTATTGTTCATAGGAATTTAGTAGAAAAGCAAAAGAAATAATTTTCTCGAGAAACTCTATGTAAATAAAAAAATGAAATCAATAATTTTTCTACCAATCTGAGAAAATGAAACGAAGTCATTAATTGATTTTTACTTGTGGTTTTTGTTGCACCATAGTCTAGATAAATATTTAATCATCTTTAAGTATTTTCTTTTATTGAAACAATTTATAACAAAGGAAAATATTGATGAAAATTATCTGGATGAACAAATGATTGATTTACATCAAGACTTTTTACCGTCCCAAAATTGAAATGAGTTGCATCATTCGTAAAATTGTTTGTTATTATCGTCAGTGATTCATATTTCATAGAGAATTTCAACAAACGAGGTAGATAAGTATTTTTTCTCAAGAGAAATAGTTCAACATAGTCAACATGTGCAGATCTCAGATCAAGAAATGTAAGATAAGGAAATGTGATTAATGTAGATGAATGTTGTTTCTCTTGCATTTGATCAGTATTTCTTATCGTTAAGAATTCGAGAAAAGGAAAGTCGTGAGAAATAATTTCAAATAATTTATATTCGAAAGAAACTCTATCACTCATCTCCAATTGTCGAACTTTATGAAACATACCGCCTTGATAAGAATTGTCGAGACCAAAATAACATTCGAAATCATATGGAAGTGAATAGATATGGCATTCGCCATCCCATATATATGGTTCACTATTAACATATGAAGATACTGGTTGATAACTTTTTCCAAGGAAAC
>Ga0116229_10009541_pt1 | contig 14783 bp, 14 predicted proteins | sample S1TSphgellanicum_3_FD_87313 | JGI IMG/M metagenome (GOLD analysis project Ga0116229, IMG submission 87313) | Host-associated microbial communities from peat moss isolated from Minnesota, USA - S1T2_Fc - Sphagnum magellanicum MG | ecosystem: Host-associated > Plants > Peat moss > Unclassified... | reverse complement strand
GTGCGCGGGCTGCTCAAGATCATGCCGCTGGGTCTGCGCATGGCCTCCAAAGGTAAGATTCCACCGCTCTTCATGCATCCGGTCGAGAAGATCGACGAGATCCGGACGATCTTCGACACCATGGGGGTCCCAGTCGCGTAATGGCAATCGAAATCACGGCGACGCTTCCCGCGAAGCGCCGCTCCAAGTCGGCCGAGGCGAAGCGTTACGGCTTCTTTCCCGGCTGCGTCGCCAAAGAGTCGTGTACGGAGCTGTTCAACTCGACGCTCTTGCTAGCCGACCGGCTCGGCATCGAGCTCGTCGAACTGACGGCGGCCTCGTGCTGCGGAGCTTCGGTGCTCAACGACGTCAACCGCGACGTCGCGCGCGTGCTCAACGCGCGTACCTACGCGCAAGCCGAAGCGCTCGGCCTCGACGACGTCATCACGATCTGCTCCACCTGCACGGGCCACATGCGCGCCGCGAACAAGGAATTGCTCGAGGACGAGAGCCGCATGGAAGCGACCAACGCGGTGCTCGGTAAGTTCAATGCATCCTACAAAGGTACGGTCTCGGTCCGCCACCTGCTCTGGCTCCTGATCGACGACATCGGGCTCGACGAGCTCTCGAAGATGGTCGTCAATCCGCTGCAAGGCCTCAAGGTCGCACCGTTCTACGGCTGCCACATCATCCGGCCGGAGTCGGTCAACGGCTGGGAGTCGGCGCGCAACCCGCACTCGCTCGAGGACCTGATCACCGCGCTCGGCGGCGAGCCGGTCGACTATGCCGGCAAGACGCGCTGCTGCGGCTTTCACGTGCAACTCGAGAAGGACGGCATCGCCGCGAACATGGTCGGACAGAACATGCGCATGGCCAAGGACAAGGGTGCCGAGGCCGTCCTGACGCCGTGCCCGCTCTGCCACTTGGCGCTCGACGGGTACCAGGCGGATTCGGTCGCGCGTTGGGGCCGGACGGATCTGCCGACCTTCCACCTGCCGCAACTCGTGGCGCTGGCGCTCGGGGTCGATGCGACCAAACTTGGACTCAAGCGCCACGTGATTTCGCCCGGACCGGTTCTCTCGGCGCACGACCTCGCGCCGATGCACGTCGCCTGACGAAAATCCTGCCGATATTTCCCCGAAATCAGCGCGCCCCCCGAAAATGGGGGACGCGTTGCATTTGTCCAACGTAGCCCACTGGCTGCTACAGACTTCGGCTCACATGGTCGAATAACAGGACAACCAGGATCCCCGCAACGAGGAACATGGATCAGCAAGCGACCAACGCACCTCGGACCATAAGCATCGGCGACGACGAACAGCGCGTGGTCTTCGGAGTCGACGATCTGTGCCGGCACACGATGATCTTCGGATCGTCCGGCTCGGGCAAGACGACGCGCGGCTACAACCCGATCTTGCTCGACATGCTCCAGAAGCTGCGCGCGGGTGCGTTCATCATCGCCGCGAAGGTCGAGGCCGTCGACGAAGCAGTCGAAATCGCTCGCCGCGCCGGCCGCGAAGTGCTCGTCGTGGCCCCCGGCGCACCCATCGGTCTCGACCTGCTTTGCGGCAGCCCGGACATCGACTCGATGTACTTCCGCGACACCTTCGGCCGCGTCGGCGAGGAAGCCCGGCAGTGGGTCGACGCCGCGGTCGCCCGCATGAAGAACTCGCTGCGCATCCTCAAAGCGGCCGGCATGCAGTACTACACGTTCGAGCATCTGACCAGCTACTGCTTCGACGACAAATTCGCCGCGATGATTCGCATCCAGGCCATGGAGCGGCTGCGCGGCCTCGCTTACGAAAACGATGAAGCGTGGACGATTAGCGAGGCGATGAGCTACGAGGACACGCGTTACCTGCAGTTCTCTCCCGAGACCCGGCGCGCGGTCCAGTTCTCCGTCTCGCAACTGCTCGAACCCCTGCGCGACGTCCAAATCACCAAGACGTTCGCGCGCCGCCACAACCTCGTCCAGATCGACTCCGTGTTTTCCGGCAAGGTGATCGTGCTCCACGTGCCGCGCACCCGCTACGAGCGGGCCGCCAGCGCCATCTACACGATGGCCAAGCGGCGCTTCTTCACCGCCCTGGAAAATCGCCGCGCCGACCCGGCGCTCGACCAGGAACGCCCGGTCGTGTTCGGCATCGACGAGTACCAGCTGTGCATCTCGGAGTCCGACGTGACCTCGCTCGGCATCATCCGCTCGGCGGGCTGCATGGTGCTGGGCACGACCCAAGGCGTCTCGTCGCTCTACTCGGTCTTGCCGAAGTACCACGTGGACGCGGCCCTGCAGAACTTCACGCAGAAGCTCTTCTTCAAGACCGACGACGACGACACGCTGGCGGTTCTCGACCGGGCCACCAAGCACAACTCGAGCAAGATCGACACCAGTTCGCTGTTCTCCATGACCCGCGATCAGGCGCTCGTTCACGTGACCGTCGGCGACCAGTCCGTCGACGCGATCCTCACGATGAAGCCCCTCTTCGTGACGCCTCACTACAGCGCGGGGGCCAAGCCTCCCAGCCTCGCGATCGCCTAGTCCCAACAAAGAAGCGCCTCGGTTTCCCGCGACGCTTCTTCGCCCCCTTGCCTCTTGCGGACAAGTCTTTAACGCATCGAACCGTGGCCGTGGCCGTGGTTTCCGGCGACGCGTTGCCCACTAATCATAATAGAGGCGGTTCCAAATTGCAGTCGCCTCAACGTAAAGATTGCTTTGCTCTCTCGAGGAGCTTTCGCACCCGGTCCGCCGGGAGCGCGTAGAAGGTCAGCCCGTGGGCACCTGAGAGGGTGCGGGCCGAGAGCAGGGCGTCGACCACGGCCGCTTCGGTGGCTTCGGCGGTGGCCGCGAAGAGCGCATCCATCGTATCGTCGTCGTTGACCAGAGTCGCGGGCAGCGCGGCCTCGGGTTCGCGCGGAAAGAGGTGGGTCGTGCTGAAGGCGATCAGCAGATCTCCGCTGGAGACGTTGGATTCCAGGCCCAGCCGGCCGAGGCCGAGCGCCGCCCGCTTCGCCAGCTCCCGCAATTGACGGAAATCCAGGGGCGCGTCGGTCGCGATCGTTACGATGATGCTGCCGTCGGCCGCCCGCCCTCGGGTCCGAATCTGCGAGGCGTTGCGCGGGAAGGTCGGGAGCAGTTCGTGCGCCAGCAAGAGGCCGACGGGGACGCCGTCGATCCGCAGTTGCTCGCGCGTCCCGGTATTGGCGTTGACCAGAACTCCGACGGTGTAGACCGCGCTGGTCGCGCCGGACGCCGGCGTACCGGTTCCCCGCTCGGCCGGCACGACGCGCGATGCCGTCCCGATGCCGGCCTTGAAGGCGAATGCCCGCATTCCCGTCCCGGCGCCGACCGCCCCGCGCTCGAAGGCTCCGCCCGTTGCCGAGTCCAAGGCGCGGACGGTGTCGGCGGCGCTCACGTGCCGCCCTTGGATGTCGTTGAGACCCTGGTCGTCGCACTCGGCCACGACCGGCAGCGGCACGTCGTCGGTATCACCGATCGCGGGATGCTTCGAGATCAGCCAGTCGATGACGCCGTCGTCGACCCGGCCGACGTTGAGCGTGTTGGTCAGGGCGATCGGAACCTCGAGGAAGCCGGCTTCGTCGACCCAGTGCGCGCCGGTCATCTCGCCGTTCCCGTTGAGATCCCAGGTGGCCGCCGCGACCCGCTTCATCCACGGGTCGTCGTTGGGGAGCACGACGGTCACGCCGGTGCGAACGGGCCCGGTGCCGGGCACGAGCGGCCCGGGCGCGCCTTCGATCTTCGTGACCTGGCCCACCCGCACGCCCGCGACGTCGGTGATCGCGTCGCCGGCGCCGGCCGGTAACGTACCGATCACGATGCCGTCGTCGCGAGCGCCGAGCGGCCCCGCGCCGAGGGCGAGCGTCAACGCGACGACGGCGACGAGAATTCGACGAAGCGAGCGCATTTGCGAAGCGTTCTCGGCTGGCGATGGTTCGTCCGCCTGCCCGGATTCGCGACCTTCCGCTCCGAAGGTGTGACCATGGTCTTGGCGTTTGTGCGGCACGGAAGCAACGCATTGCTCTTAGCCGGTGCCGCCGCGCTCGCGGCGACCGCGGCCGCCGGACGGGCGAAGGTCAAACCAGCGGCTGTCGCGGGCGGCGCGCTGCTGTTCTTTGTCAGCGAGTACGGCACGCACCGCTTCCTGTTCCACGCGGCGCCTTCCGAGGTCCCATTCGTCCGAGGCCTGCAGCGCCGGCTACACTACGATCACCACGTCGATCCCGCCCGGCTGGACCTCCTGTTCCTTCCTCCGTGGTTTCTGGTGCCGGCTCTCGGCATCTTCACCGGCCTCTACGCCCGGATCTTCCGCGAACCCGCGACCGTGCGGTCGCTCGTGCTGGGGAACCTGCTCGGCTTACTTTATTATGAATGGGTACACTACGTGGCACACGTTCCGTTCGCGCCGGTGACGCCATACGGCCGGTGGATCAAGAAGTATCACCTCTGGCACCATTTCAAGAACGAGAAGCTCTGGTTCGGCGTGACGAACCCAGCGTTCGATGCCCTCAGCGGCACCTACGTCGGCGTGGCGGACGCCGAACGAAGCCCCACCGTACGCAGTCTATACGGCTAATGCCCCGTCGCGAGCAGGCTCGCAAAATGTTTCCGGGGAAAAACGCATACATCTGGAGGTAACCCGGCCATTCTTACGCTCCCCTCAATCGACTCCGGCCTTCGCGCGCACCTCGACCAGTTGGGCCTCGCCGGCTCCGGCGCCGTTCATCGCAACCTCTCGGTCTCCGCGCTGTACGAGCATGCCCTGCGCCGCGGCGAGGGCGAACTCGGGTTCGATGGTCAATTCGTCGTCGAAACCGGTGAACACACGGGCAGGTCTCCGAAAGATAAATTTTTCGTCCGGGAGCCGGGCAGCGAAGCGCACATCGATTGGGGGGACACCAACCGGGCGATCGATCCCGCAACCTTCGACGCGCTCTTCGCGCGGGTCACCCGCTACCTCTCCGAGCGCGAGATCTACGCGATGGATACCTACGTCGGCGCGGACGAGCGCTATCGGCTGCCGGTACGCGTCATCACGCAGTATGCGTGGCACTCGCTGTTCGCGCGCAACCTCTTCATCACGCCCGACGTCCCGCCGGCCGATTTCGCGCCGGAGTTCACGGTCGTCGACGCGGCCGAATTCGTTGCCGATCCCGTTCGCGACGGCACGCGCAGCGGCACGTTCATCTTCGTCAACATGGCGCGCCGGATCGTGCTCATCGGCGGCACGCGCTACGCGGGCGAGATCAAGAAGTCGGTCTTCACGATCATGAACTACCTGATGCCGCTGCGGAACGTGCTCTCGATGCACTGCTCGGCCAACGTCGGGCAGAACGGCGGCGAGACCGCAATCTTCTTCGGCCTCTCCGGAACCGGCAAGACCACGCTCTCGGCAGATTCGAGCCGCCCGCTGATCGGCGACGACGAGCACGGCTGGTCCGCCGACGGGGTCTTCAATTTCGAAGGCGGCTGCTATGCGAAAGTGATCAAACTCTCGCAGAAGGCCGAGCCCGAGATTTGGGCCGCGTCGCACCGTTTCGGCGCCGTGTTGGAAAACGTCGTCGTCGACGAAGCGACGCGCAAGCTCGATCTGGAGAGCGAAGCCAAGACCGAGAACACGCGCGCCGCGTATCCGGTCGAGTTCATTCCCAACGTCGTGCCCAATCTGATGGGCGGACATCCCCGAACGATCATCATGCTGACCGCCGATGCCTTCGGCGTGTTGCCGCCGATCTCGAAGCTGACGCCCGAACAAGCGATGTATCACTTTCTATCGGGCTACACCGCGAAGGTGGCGGGGACCGAACGCGGCGTGACCGAGCCGACCGCGACGTTCTCGACGTGCTTCGGCGCGCCGTTCATGGTCCACCATCCGACGGTGTACGCCCGTCTGTTGGGCGAGCGCATCGCCAAACACGACGTCACGTGCTGGCTCGTGAACACGGGTTGGAGCGGCGGCGCGTACGGCGTCGGGAAACGCATGGCGATCGGTCACACGCGCGCGATGGTCAACGCCGCGCTCGACGGCTCGCTGAAGGACGCGGCGTTCGCACCCGAGCCGTTCTTCGGCCTTTCGATTCCGAGCGCCGTGCCCGGCGTGCCGGCCGAAGTGCTCAATCCGCGCAATGCCTGGAGCGATAAAGTCGCCTACGACGCTCAAGCCAAGAAGCTCGCGGGGCTCTTCTTCGATAATTTCAAGAAGTTCGAAGCGCACGCAAGCGACGGCGTGAAGGCGATCGCGATCAAGCCCTAGTCGCCCATGACCTTGACGACGACGCGCTTGCGCCGGCAGCCGTCGAACTCGCCGTAGTGCACGCGTTCCCAGGGCCCCAGATCGAGTTCGCCTTTCGTGATCGGAAGCAGCACTTGATGACCGAGCAGCATGCGCTTGAGGTGAGCATCGGCGTTGTCTTCGCCCGTGCGATGGTGTAAGTAGCCGGGCTTGGCCGGTGCGAGCTCTTCGAGCCAGGTCATGATGTCGGACCACAACCCCGGCTCGTGATCGTTCACGAACACGCTCGCGGTGATGTGCATCGCGCTGACCAGCACCATGCCCTCGGCCACGTCCGCGGTCGCGACGATGCGCGCGACCTCGTCCGTGATATCTCGAATCTCGTAGCGCCGCGGCGTCTCGACGATCAGGTACTCGGTGTGATATCGCATGGCAGCCCAGCTTCGACGGCGGCCCGAAAAAATCGCTGCGAAGCGAAGCCGTACTCAGCGGCGCTCGAGCGGCGGATCGATGCCGAGTTTTTCCGCGGTGCGCTCCAAGCTTTCGACGACCACGGGGTCCAAGCCGATGCCGTCGCGCAGATGTTCCGCCGTGCGTAGCGCTTCGGGTTCGCCCGCGGTGTAGACGCGCTCGAAACCCGGCGCCGGGGTGCTCGCGCGCATCTGGTGCAGCAGGGTCGCGAGGTCGCGTTTGAATTCGACGGGGTCGCGAAACGCGTCGATCCGGATCGCGCCGAAGAAATGGCTCGTGATCGCGGGATTGAGGGTTTCGAAGCGGGACGGCATGTCGGGCACGAGCGTGCCGCCGCCCAAGGTCGCGCACAGGATCTGCGCGAGCAATCCGAGTCCGTAGCCCTTGTGGCCGCCGTTGTCGCCGCCGAAACCACCCAGCGGCAGCAGGGCGCCCGCGAGTCCGGCGTCCGGATCGATGGTCGGGCGCCCCTCCGCATCGATGGCCCAACCGGGGAGCAGCGGTTTACCGAGCCGCTTCGCGATCTCCAACTTCCCCAGTGCAACGGTCGTCGTCGCCATGTCGAGCACGAACGAATCGCCGCCGGCGGCGGGCAGCGCGTAGGCGAAGGGATTGGTGCCGAGCAGCAATTCGCGACCGTCCGAGGGCGCGGCCAGCCGCCCGGCATTCGTCGATGCGATGCCGATGCAGTCGGCCTCGAGGGCCAGCATCGCGTAGTAGCCCGCGATGCCGAAATGGTTGGACCGGCAGACCGTCGCGAAAGCGGCTCCCGCTTCGCGCGCTTTCTCGATCGTACGGCGCATCGTTCGCACCGAGACGGGATGGCCCAGACCATTGTTCGCATCGATCGCGAGGGTCGTCGACGTCTCGCGCAGGACGCTCGCGTCCGCGCGCGGATCGATGAAGCCGTCGCGAATGCGGTCGACGTAGTAGCGTTCCAAACGCGCGACGCCGTGCGACTCGATGCCGCGCACGTCCGAGGCCACGAGTACCGTCGCGACGAGCCCGGCATCCTCGCCGCGCACTCCCGTCGCTTCGAGCGCGCGATGCACGAATGCGGTCAATTCCGCGACGTCATAACGTTTGCGCACACACACCTCCCGAGGGGTCCCCGACCGCCTTCGACCCCCGCGCTCGAATTTGCTGTCGGTACAAAGGAGTCGCACGCGCGAGAGGAAAGTCGGCCGCGTGAGCTTAGGTACCGTTGGGATCGTGGGTGTCGGACGGATGGGCGCGAACATCGCGCGACGTTTGCACCAAGTCGGCTACGAGATCACCGCGGTCAATGACGTCGACGACGGCACGACCGCCAGAGTCGCGAAGGAATTCGACGCCCGCGTGTGTTCGCGGCTATCGGAGGTGACGCGCGCCGCCGATACGATCGTGACGGTCGTGAGCGACGACGCGGCGATGCGGCACATCTTCAGCGAAGCTCCGGATTCGTTGTTGCAGGGTGCGCGCGGCAAGACGTTCGTCAATTGCGCGACCGTGTCTCCGAGCGTGCACGTCGAGATCGAGGGTCTGGCCGAAGCGCGGGAGGCGTCCAGCGTGGAGGCGTGCATGGCGAGTTCGATCCCGCAGGCGCGCGACGGTACGCTGTACCTGATGGTGGCGGGCCGCAAGGACGCGGTCGAGCGCGTGCGCCCGATGCTCGAGAGGATGAGTTCGGCCTTGCGCTACGTCGGCCCGAGCGGCAGCGCCGCGCGGGTCAAAGCGCTGGTCAACATGGTGATGAACAGCAACACCGCGGCGCTAGCCGAGGGGTTGGGGCTGGGAGCGGCGCTCGGCCTCGATCTCGCGATGTTGCGGGCCGTGTTCGCCCAGACGGGCGCCGCTTCGCGCGTGCTCGAAACCGACGGCGCCGATATGGAGGCCCGAGAGCACGAGGTGTACTTTTCGGCCGCCCACGCGGCCAAGGATTCGGGCATCGCGCTGGCCCTCGCGCGCGACGTGGGGTTGACCCTGCCCGTCGCGGCGGCGGCCAAGGCCCAGTTCGAGCGCATGGTCGAACTCGGGCTGGGCGAACTCGACAAATCGGGCGTCGCCGAATTGACGTTCCCGGGCCGCGCCGGAACCTAGCCGGCCGAGCGATATTCGGCGCAACTTAGCTGGGCGAGCGATAATCGGCAACCTAGCCGGCCGCGCGAAATCGGCGCAACCTAGCTGGGCGAGCGATATTCGGTGCAACCTAGCTGGGCGAGCGAGGGACGTGGTTCGAAACCTTCCCGAGTCCGCGGGGAACGAGCCCCGCCGATCGGATCCGAAGGGGCCCGCGAGCTAGGGTCGCAAACGCGGCTGAAACCTCCGTACGCCGGAATCGTTTTCAGTTCGCGATGGCGCTACTGTTCGAACCTCTGACCCTGCGCGGGACGACCTTCCGCAATCGCATCGCCGTTTCGCCGATGTGCGAATATTCCAGCACCGATGGGTTTGCCGCCGATTGGCACTTGGTCCATCTGGGCAGCCGTGCCGTCGGCGGTGCGGGCCTCGTGTTGACCGAAGCCGCGGGCGTGACTCCCGAAGGCCGAATCTCGCCGAACGACCTGGGCATCTACCGCGACGAGCACGTCGCAAAGCTGCGTGAGATCGTCGACTTCCTCCACGCCCACGGCGCGGTCGCCGGCATCCAGCTCGCCCACGCAGGCCGCAAGGCCAGCACGGCGCGGCCCTGGGACGGCGGAAAGCGGATCGCGCCGCAAGACGGCGGCTGGGAGCCGATCGCGCCGAGCGCCGTTGCGTTCGATCCGGCGGAGCCCGCGCCGCGCGCGATGTCGGGAGAGGATTTGGAAGAGCTGGTCAGCGCCTTCGTCGCCGCAACGCGGCGCGCCGTCGACGCCGGGTTCCGGGTCGTCGAGATCCATGCCGCGCATGGCTACCTGCTGCACGAGTTTCTCTCGCCGCTATCCAACCAGCGCGTCGACCGGTACGGCGGCTCCTTCGAGAATCGCACGCGGTTGCTGCGCGAAGTCGCCGCCGCGGTGCGCGCCGCGCTGCCTTCGTCGCACCCCCTCTTCGTGCGCATTTCCGCCAGCGACTGGATCGAGGGCGGCTGGTCGATCGACGAGTCCGTCGCGCTCGCGCGCGACCTCAAAGCGCTCGGCGTCGACCTGATCGACGCTTCGTCGGGCGGCCTCGCGCCGCAGCAGCAGATCGCGCTGCGCCCCGGCTACCAGGTGCCCTTCGCGGAGCGCATCCGCGCGGAAGCCGGCATCCCGACCGGTGCCGTCGGCTTGATCACGGAACCCGAACAAGCCGAAACGATCCTGCAAGACGGTTCGGCCGACATCGTTTTGCTGGCGCGCGAATTGCTGCGCGATCCCTACTGGCCGCTACACGCCGCCGGGGCGCTCGGTGCCGACGTCGCGTGGCCCGTCCAATACCAGCGCGCCAAACCCGCGCCGGCCAAGGCGGGCGCCCGCTGAGCGCGGCCGCGTGCTGACGGCAGCAGCGCGGCTGACGGCAGCCGCGCGCTGAACGCTCCGGCACGTTTCGGCGTGTGAAGGTCCTACGAAAACGCGGAGAGGCCGGTTAGGGCTTGCCCTAAGATCAGCGTGTGCACTTCGCTCGTGCCCTCGTAGGTGAGCACGGATTCCAGGTTGTTCATATGGCGGATGACCGGGTACTCCAAGGTCACGCCGCTCGCACCCAAGATCGTGCGCGCCTCGCGACAGATCGCCAGTGCCTCGCGCACGTTATTGAGTTTTCCGATGCTGATCTGCTGCGGCGAAACTTCGCCTGCGTCTTTGAGGCGCCCCAGTTTGCCCGCCAGCAACTGGCCCTTCTGCAGTTCGAGCATCATGTTGACCAGCTTCTCCTGCGTTAGCTGAAATCCGCCGATGGGCTTGCCGAACTGTTCGCGCGTTTTCGCGTAGGCGAGCGCCGATTCGTAGCACGCCCGAGCCGCGCCGAGCGCGCCCCAGACGATGCCGTACCGCGCTTCGCTCAAACACGAGAGGGGCCCGCGCAGCCCCGAGACGCCCGGCAGCATCGCATCGGCCGGTAAACGGCACTCCTCCATCACGAGTTCGGACGTCACCGACGCGCGCAGCGAGATCTTACGCTCGATGTTATTGGCGCGGAAACCCTTGGTATCGGTCGGGACGACGAAGCCGCGGATTTCGCCGCTGCGCGCGCCGTTCTGCGGGTCGGTGCGCGCCCAGACGACTGCGACGTCCGCGATTCCGCCGTTGGTGATCCACGCTTTGGATCCGCTGAGAACGTAGTCGCCGCCGTCGCGCCGCGCGGTCGTCCGCATGCCGCCCGGATCGCTACCGGCATCCCACTCGGTCAAACCAAAACAGCCGATTGCCTCGCCACGCGCCATACGCGGCAGCCACGTCCTCTTCTGCTCCTCGGAGCCGTATGCGTGAATGGGAAACATCGCAAGCGATCCCTGCACCGAGACGAAGCTCCGCAGGCCCGAATCCCCGGCTTCGAGCTCCCGGCAGGCGACGCCGTACGCCGTCGCCGAGGCACCGGCGCAGCCGTAGCCGTCGAGATGCATGCCCAGTAACCCGAGCTCGCCGATCTCGAGCGCCAATTCCTTGGGAAACGTCCCTCGCTCGAACCAGTCAGCGATCTCGGGCAGGATCCGCTTGCCGACGAAATCGCGCACGGTGTCGCGGATCAAACGCTCGTCGGAGGTGAGATCACCGTCGAGCCCGAGCGGGTCGAGCGGGTCGAATGTCTTAGCAGGCGCTAACGTGCTCATGTGCCCCTCTTCCGCTCGTGGCGGTCCGTTTCATCGTCGCAGGCGGCTCGTCCGCCGCCGCGGACTCTTCACGAGGTCGCGCGATTGATCGCGAACGGCGCGAAGGCCTGATCGACCGGCATCAACTGCATCGAATTGACGTTCACGTGGGGCGGCCGGGTCGCGACCCAATGGATGGCGTCGGCGACGTCGTCGGCGGAGAGCGGCGTCGTTCCCCGATACACGCCGTCGGCTTTGGCTTGGTCGCCCCCGAAACGCACCTTTGAAAACTCGGTGCCGCCGGAAAGGCCCGGCTGGATGTCGGTCACTCGCACCTTCGTTCCGAGCAGATCGGCCCGCAAGTTCAGCGAAAACTGATACACGAACGCCTTGGTGGCGCCGTAGACGTTACCGCCGGGATACGGAAACTCTCCGGCAACCGAACCGAGGTTGACGATGTGCCCGCGATTTCGCTCGACCATGCCGGGCAGCACGGCACGGGTGACGTACATCAGACCCTTCACGTTGGTGTCGACCATCGTGTCCCAATCGTCGAGCTTCGCCTGCTGCGCGGGCTCGAGCCCGGCGGCGAGACCCGCGTTGTTGACCAGCAGGTCGATCTCGGCGAACCCGGGCGGCAGCGTCGCGATCGCCTGCGCGACGGCGGCGCGGTCGCGCACGTCGAGCACCAGCGGATGAACCCGCTCGCCTAGTTCCTCCCGCAGCGATTCCAGCAAGGGAAGCCGGCGTCCCGAGGCGATCACCAGGGCGCCGTCGCGCGCGAAGCGTCGCGCCGTGGCGGCGCCGAATCCGGTCGTTGCTCCCGTTACCAACACGATCATCGGTCTCAAGGACGCCCCCGCGAGTCTCCGAGTTTCGCCCGGCCGTGGCCTTTGCCCCGGCCAGCCGGCTTCGCTCCCGCCCGTGCACTTCACCCCGGCGCGCCGACTTCGCGCCGACTCGCGCCGACTCGCGCCTACTCGCGCCGACTCCCCGGCGAAGCTCCCGGCGGCAGGGGCTACGGCGGCGGCGGGCGCAGGCCTGGGAAAAGGAGGGCGAGCCGTGTCTCGACCGGTGGACGCTCGCATCCGTGCCGCGTTGCTGGCGGCCATCGTCGATCACCTGTTGGAAGCGGGGCTGGCCGATCTCTCGCTGCGACCGCTTGGCAGTGCCGTCGGCGCGAGCCCGCGGACCCTGCTCTATCATTTCGGTACGAAGGAGCGCTTGATCGGCGCCGTCTTCGACGAGGCGAACCGGCGCCAAGCCCGCTTGCTCGAAGCCTGGATCGAACGCAGCGCCGAACACGACGCGCGCACGCTCATGCTGCGGGCGTGGCAGTGGCTGACGGCACCGCGGCACGACCGGTTGCTCCGGCTGCTCTTCGAAGCCTACGGGCTAGCGATTCAAGACCGCCGGCGCTATGCCGGCTTCTTGCGGAGCGCCGCAGGCGTGTGGATCGACCCGTTCGCCTCGACCCTGGAACAGCGTGGGTTTTCGAACGAACGCGCCGGCACGCTCGCCACGTTATTGGTAGCCGTTACCCGCGGTTTGCTCTTGGACGTCCTGGCGACGGGCGAGCGCGCGCGGGTCGAGCGCGCGTTCCGATCGTTCGTCAACGCGATCGAGTTGCCCGAAGTGGAGCGGCAACCGGCTAACGCTTGAGCACGCGCTCCAGTTTATCGAAGAGAGCTTCCATCGTGCGCGCGTTGACGTCCTCGAGGCGGCGCCAAAATAAGCGCCCTTCGGTATCGGAGAGCGTCGCTTCGATTCGATGAGCGAGGCGCGTTCGCTTGGCGTCGGCTTCGAGATAGAAACCGTGTGTGCCGTCGAACCCCTCGTTACGGAAACGCCAGACGATCCGCTCCTCGGGCACGACTTCGTCGAGCACGGAATGCACGCCGCTGTGCCACTCTTCGGTCTTGCCGGGCTCCAGCGGCCCCGCACTGCGCATGAACGGTTGAGACGCGAATGGCCAAATCGCATCCGCCGACGTCCCCATTTCCGCGAGAAGTTGGTAAATGCGGCGGCGCGTACCGCCAAAGCTTCGTTGGTGAACGACGTTAAGGGGAATGGGCATACCGTCCGTTTCTCGGACGGCCGCCATTCTCATCCGCTGCGTCGCGTCGAAGGGCGCGGAAGCAAGCGAGCGCTGCGGACTGCGAGCCAACGCAAAGAGCGGCGCTCGCGCGCCGCTCACTCCTGGGAACCGGGCGGAAAGCGCCGGCCGATCAGGCCTTGAGTTCGATGTCCACGCCGGCCGGTAGATCGAGGTGCATCAGAGCGTCCATCGTCTTGGGCGACGCTTGCAGGATATCGATCAAGCGCTTGTGCGTCCGCATCTCGAAGTGCTCGCGCGACTTCTTGTCGACGTGCGGCGAGCGGTTGACGCAGAACCGGTTGATCTCGGTCGGCAGCGGTACGGGCCCGCTGACGAAGGCTCCGGTGCGCTTGGCCGTATCCACGATGCGTTCGGCGGACTGGTCGAGCACGCGGTGGTCGTACGCTTTGAGCCGGATGCGGATCTTTTGTTTAGCCACGAACTACTTCTTCGCCGCGGCAACCGAGTCGGCGAGGATCGCCGTCACGACGCCCGCGCCGACCGTGCGGCCGCCCTCGCGAATCGCGAAACGCAGACCTTCCTCGCACGCAATCGGCGTGATCAACTCGACGTCCATCGTGATGTTGTCCCCGGGCATGACCATTTCCACGCCTTCCGGCAACTTGATCGTTCCCGTCACGTCGGTCGTCCGGAAGTAGAACTGCGGGCGGTAGTTTGCGAAGAACGGCGTGTGGCGGCCGCCCTCTTCCTTGGAGAGCACGTAGACTTCGGCTTTGAAGTTGGTGTGCGGCTTGATCGAACCCGGCTTGGCCAACACCTGGCCGCGCTCGATGTCCGTCCGCTCGATGCCGCGCAGGAGCACGCCGATGTTGTCACCGGCGATCCCCATGTCGAGCAACTTGCGGAACATCTCGATGCCGGTGACGACGGATTTACGCGCCTTTTCCTGAAGACCGACGATCTCGATTTCCTCGCCGACCTTGACCTGGCCGCGCTCGACGCGGCCCGTGCCGACCGTGCCCCGGCCGGTGATCGTGAAGACGTCTTCGACGGGCATCAGGAACGGCTTGTCGACGGCGCGCTCCGGCGTCGGGATGTAGCTGTCGACCGCATCCATCAACGCGAAGATCGGGTCGGCATCCGGGTCGCCGCGCTTGTTCGAGGAATGGAGCGCCTTCGTCGCCGAGCCCTTGATCACGGGCACGTCGTCGCCGGGGAACTCGTACTTCGAGAGCAGCTCGCGCACTTCCATTTCGACGAGCTCGAGCAGTTCCTCATCGTCGACGAGGTCGACCTTGTTGAGGAACACGACGATGTACGGCACGCCGACCTGCTT
>Ga0116229_10009535_pt1 | contig 14787 bp, 13 predicted proteins | sample S1TSphgellanicum_3_FD_87313 | JGI IMG/M metagenome (GOLD analysis project Ga0116229, IMG submission 87313) | Host-associated microbial communities from peat moss isolated from Minnesota, USA - S1T2_Fc - Sphagnum magellanicum MG | ecosystem: Host-associated > Plants > Peat moss > Unclassified... | reverse complement strand
TCGTCTCCGTGACCTCAATGACGAGATCAACAAGCTGATTCGTGAGAAGGGGCACTGGGAAGTGAGGATCTTGGAGCTTGGAGGCCCGGATTATGCCAAAGTTGGCCCTAAAGTTACCGACAGCGAAGGCAAGGAGGTAAGCCACAAATCTCACAACATCAGAGCTTTTCCCCCCCTTTTTTTATGTTTTTTTTTTCCTGATTACCTCTTCACTGGAAGGTTTTGAAAGCTAGAAAATCTGTTTCTAAGTAGGCAGGATTTTACAGTAGAAAAATAAAGCTGAAATTGGAGCTGATTTGGTCATGAAGGGTTTTGTAGAAAGTATTTAGGGTTAGGGTTTTATGAGAGTAGGGCTCTTCACTGGAAGATTTTGAAATCTAGAATACTATTTCCAAGACAAGAGGACTTTGCAGTAGAAAAAAGTGGAAATTGGAGCTGAATTTGGTCATGAAGAGTGTTGTAGAAAGCATTTAGCTGGGGTTCTATGAGAGCAGGGCTCTTCACTGGAAGGTTTTAAAAGCAAGAAAACTGTTTCCAAATCAAAAGGACTTTACAGTAAAAAATGGAAGCTGAAATTGGAGCGGAATTTGGTCATGAAGAGTTTTGTAGAAAACATTTAGGGTTAGGGTTTTATGAAAGTAGGACTAAACCCAGAATGATCAAGAGAGACAGACACACAACTTGAACCAAAATTGAACAAAAGAAAAGAAAGAAAAATAAATCAAAAGGCGACAAACAGATCACTGATTGGATTCTCTTGATATTGAGAGAGAGCAGGTGGATGTGGCAAGTGGGAAGGGTATGGGATACAAGTACTTTGGTGCTGCAAAGCAGCTGCCGGGAGTGAAAGAGCTTTTCGAATTGCCTCCAGAGCTGAAAAAGAAACGCTCCAGATATGAAATGTACAAGCGAATTGATGCAGATTATTATGGGTATCGGGATGATGAAGATGGCATCCTTGAGAAACTGGAGCAAGTAGCTGAGAAGCAAATGCGCGCCCAAGCAATTGAAGAATGGCAACAAATTGAAGCTGTGAAAAATGAAGCTCGAAAGGGGGTGAAATCTGGCGAGGTAACTCTCTCTCCCTTACTCTTTTTGCACACCTTTTTGATTGCCATTGAATTTATGTTGTCCTGCAAAACATGTTTTGTAACCATACCCATGGACAGCAAAACGCATCTATGTTGTTTGCATCAGTCAGTTCAGTTTTTGTTTTTTTGCTTGGTGGGATCAAGTGACCAACTGTCTGTTTCTGATGTGCTCTGTAGGTTGTGGTAATGAAATCCACAATAGACAATGAGGATAGTGATTTGGAGGATGGGATTGACGAAGAGGAGGAGGAAGAGCAAAGGCCAAAGCATCGTGAGTTTGTTGCACACGTTCCCCTTCCTGACGAGAAAGAGATTGAGAGGATGGTATTACAGAAGAAGAAGCAGGAGCTGTTAAGTAAATATGCTAGTGAAGATCTTGTTGGAGAAGAGGCTGAAGCCAAGGAACTTCTAAACATTCACAGATGAGGCTCACCTGGAATCGCAGTTCTTTCCAAGTTCTACTTCCACATTGGCAGGACATACTGCACTCAGGCTCAATACATGCACCAGGAATGGGAGGTTTTCTCCATGAGATTTCTAATGTGCTTGGTCCCTATAATTTGGTGTTTGAGTTGAGGAGCGAAGTGGATGGTAGTGAACCCCGAGGGTGAATCAAATCCTTGCTGAGATCATTGAGTTTGCACATTGTTGTACAAATCCTCCTCAAAAACTTTGAAGGCACAACCTTTTTGTGCTGAAATGTTTCAAAAAATTGGTTGAATCCAAATATCCCTCATCAGATTTGAGTGGTTAGAAAGAAGTAAAGAGTTTTTACAAGACATACAGCTGCATATCTTTCCTGTAGAGAGTAGTAGGTATTAAGTTCCTAAATCTTCTCTAGGGATTTGGTTGCACACAAATTTTCTCAGTTTCAAGTTAAGAGAGAAGGTTCTGTTTGATAATTGGAATTTCTTTCTCTTTTGGGGTCTTTTTGTTTTCTCCTTGAGCACAATTCTTGTTGGTACCAATGGAAATTCCCCAAGCTTGAAATTGTTGCAGGTACAGAAAATCTTGCACTTGGTCTCTTAAGATTTATTTCTTGTAGCAATAACTGCACTTAACTGGGACATCTGTTGCATTTTCCAAGCATACCAGTGATATATATTTCCAACTGTTTTTTCTTGAGACAGCCAGCAACCCATTTGCAGCTTTGCAGCACTTGGCTTTTTCTCAACTACAGATGTATACTTACAGATTTGATGCCCATCAAGCAGAGGCGGCCAAGTGTGTGTAAAGTTTTAAGGAAGGTACAAAGTGTAAACTGTGCAGTTCTTTGATTATGTTACAATGTAAAGTCTCCTATGTACATCCTTGAGGAAGAGTCATAAGGGGCTCTTTCCTACAATTTCTACAACAGGAAAGATGCTTTCTGTAATGCGGCTTAACAAGACAGCCCATCAGTAATCAATCCCTATGAGGATCAGTTATAGTAATTACAGTAAATAGATTCTAAGCGAGCAGAAATTATGGTATCTGAGAAATGTGTCACAATTTATTAAGGGCTCATCGCGTTTTCGATATTATGAACTCTCTTTTGCTTCTGCTGCTGCAGCATCAACAAAACTGCAAATTTTGAGATAAAATCTGCCAAGAAGAAGAAGAAGAAGAAGAAGAAGATAGATGGAGAATGGGCTACTGGGCTACCGAGGCAAACAATGTTTTCTCTTCCTCTATCCAGAAAGATATACAAGAGAGATAACCAATTTCCATGAGGAGTAGTTGGTAGCAGTTGGTTTGTATTAGGATGTTGTACACTATGGTTTGGTCTCTAGGGAGTTCTCAGAGGTCAGCTACTGCATGATAAGAACTTGGAGAGTGTCGTCATCTTGTTTTCCACCACAACCTTTTTTCTCTACTTTCTCCTCCTCCTCCTCCTCTGCTGATTCCTCCAACTCAAAAAAGTTCTTCTTTGGCTTTGGTGTCGCTTCTAAAAGCATCATCACAACTTCCCTCATTGATGGCCGGTTGGATGGCAGCATGTTTGTGCATAGAAGTGCTATTCTCAACACCAAAAGCATATCATTGTGATCGTCTTTGCTGCAATTGGGATCCAAAACTTTGTACAGTTCCTGCTTACTGTCAACTTTCTCATACACCCAATTTACAATATCATTGTTTTCTCCATATAACTTGGGTTCAAGTGGACGCTTCCCAGTCACCAGTTCCATAAGGACAACGCCAAAACTGTAGATGTCACTCTTCTCGCCCACTTTTAGTGTGTATCCATATTCTGGAAAACATTTTTGGTCAAACCCCACAAAGAGCTTCTTAGTAAGAGATCTAGATCCCAGCATTAAAAGTTGACTACTTTTGATTGTACATTTAGCACTGATCAATTGGCAACAACAAGCTTATACATGGGGGTTTGGTTTTTTTTTTAATCTTTTTTTCTTTCCCCCCTCTCCCCTTAACAAATACATTTGCAAATTTATTTGTTTACCTGGGGCAATGTAGCCACGAGAACCAGCAACATTTGACATGTAATTTGAGTAGGCAGTAGACAGGGTTTTTGCAATACCAAAATCTGCAACATGTGCCTCATAATCCAAGTCCAGCAGAATATTGCTGGACTTTACATCCCGGTGCAAAATTTGAGGTGAGCAATCATGGTGTAAGTATGCCAGCCCCTGCACAGTCATTAGAGCTTTGATTCCTTTAGATGGGTGCCAGCCAGCAATTCATAAGCAACCGGTGACAGACTATATACACTACGACTTAGAAATCATAATATTCTGGCAACTTTTGTTCCAGGCACTTCAAAACTAGGAGGAAACCAGAAAGTTCTTAGGCAAAATTTCTAGAATTCAAAGCATGAAGCAGAAAGAAATGAGCAAAAAGTACCTACCCACAAGCAGCAATGGGTAGGTAGGTAAGAAACTGTGTGGAAGTGGTTGTTGGTAGGTAGAAAACTGTGTGTCTGTAAATGGAATTGGTTTGATTGCTTACTTGAGCTGCACCGAAGGCTATTCTGAAGCGTGTGCCCCAGTCAAGGGTGCCTGCTTTGGTGCTGTGTAAAATGTCATCCAAGCTGCCATTGGGCATATACTCATACACCAGTAAATTGGTGTCCTTATTTGAACAGCAGCACAACAGCTTTACGATATTGCGATGTCGAATGCTTCCCAGTGTCTCCACCTACAACAAACGCCCAAAAATTGCACACGATTAGCCACCTTTCATAACCATAGATAGAAGCAATTGAAGTGTGTGTGTGTGTGTGCAAAACATCTTTGTAGAAACCAATTTGTTGAATGTTTTGGATGATTTAAAATAATGGTTATTGACACGAATTATACAACAGGATTAATGGGTATGTTGTTTGTACTGTGGATTATGTGCCCAAATGGGTTTTACCTCAGATTTGAAGCCATAGTCATGTAACAACAGTTCATCCTTCTTTGCAGTCCAGAGCTTCTTGACTGCGACACAGTCACCATTGGGTAGCACAACCTTGTAGACTTTCCCAGATCCACCACTTCCAATGACGTTATCTTCGTCCAGATTCGTGATTTCGGACTCGTCAATGAATGTCTTGTGGAAGGAAGTTAAGTGCCATGAATCTGGAGGACCTTGATGTCCAGCTTTGAACAAGAGAATGTGGTACTTGCGGCAAATACAGCAGCTGGCGAGAATGAGAAGGATTGCTGCAACTGCAAATGTCACCCCAACAACCCACAAGATCTTTGCAGTTTCTGACATTCCAGAAGTTGTGGAATTGCCACCACCACACACACTCCCCGCACACAAGTGTGGGTTGCCTTCGATGTTGGCAAAGGGTATGAGATCCTGTGGAATCTCACCTGACAGCTGATTATATGAGACGTTAAAAGTCTCAAGCTGTTGCAAGGCACTGAGTGCAGCTGGCACATCTCCACTCAGCTCATTGTATGACAAATCCAAGATCTCCAGATCAGTGAGAGCTCCAAGTGAAGCTGGAATCGTCCCAGTGAGCCCATTACACGATAGATTCAACTGGACAAGACGTGTTAAGTTGCCAATTGTGGGTGGAATGGAGCCAGTGAGTGCATTGGCATCCAAGTACAAGTCTTGCAAGCTTGAGAGGTTCCTAATTTCCAATGGAATAGGCCCACTTAAGTCATTTCCAGACATATCCAGTTTGTGCAAGGTGCTCCCGATTTGGCCAATCTCCGATGGGATAGAACCCGTGAAAGCATTCTCATTGAGCAAGAGTGATCCCAGAATAGTCGCCATGCCAATTCCAGTACCGATAGTTCCATTGAATTTGTTGTCATACAGATGAAGGAATTGCATCAAAGGGCTTCCCCAGAGACCAGCTGGGACCGGCCCAGATAACGAGTTTTCATAAACCTCCACTTTCACAAGAGCAGAGCAGTTCCCATAAGTGTCGGGCAAAGGACCTGAGAAGTTGTTCCGGAACAGAATGAGCTCTGTTAACTGGTTTCCATTGCAAAGGTTAGGTGGAACAAGCCCATCAAGCAAGTTGGTAGAAACATCCAGTATGGTAAGGCTCGTGCTCAAACCCAAGTTGTAAGGAAGGTTTCCAGTGAAGGAGTTATCGAAGATTTTGAATTCAGTCAAATACTGCCAATCACCGATTTGAGGCGGGATTCCACCATTAAACTTGTTCTGCCAGAGGTTTAATACCTGAATTTGTTGTAATGTTCCCAGGCTCGGTGGAATGGTGCCACTCATATTGTTCTGTGAGACATCAAAGCGGATGAGCTTTGTCAAGTTGCCGATGTCCTCTGGGATTCCACCTGACAGAAAGTTCTTCCACAGATCCATGTACTCCACTGCCAGAAGCTGACAAATTCCGGGTGGAATTTCATCAGTGAGTGAATTCTGTGACAAATCCAGGCCTGTCAAATTCGTCATTCTGCCAAAAATGTCTGGAATTCTCCCACTCAGGTTATTAGCAGGCAGCCACAAGTAATTGAGAGCAGTTAGATTGGCAAGAGACTCGGGTATGGTCCCCACCAAGTTGCAGTCTCTCAGCTGCAAAGTCTGCAACTTGGTCAAGTTGCCAATCCACTCAGGTATTGGCCCCTCGGTAAAATTCACAGATCCCAACAGCAGGGTTTCGAGGTTCACCAGATTTGCAAGAAAAGAAGGGAATGGCATGCTGGTGAAGTTATTGACACCCATACTCAATTCCCTCAAGTTCTGAAGATTTCCAATGCTGGAGGGAAGCAACCCACTGAAATTGGTGGCCGAAAGCTTCAATGTCTCAAGCTGCAGTAAGTCACCAACACTGTTGGGTATTGGGCCTTCGAAACTGGTGTATGAAAAGTCTAGATACTGAAGCAAAGGGAGCTTCTCCCCAAGATCAAGTGGGAGAAGACCTGCCATCCATGTGTAGCTCATGTTGAGGAAAACCAGTTTGGAGCAATTCAAAAGATCAGCTGGAATGGTGCCATTCAAACTTGTTCCACCAACATTTAGGTGAGTTAAATTGGTCAGCTGGCCTGCACACACACACACACACACATGCCACACATGGATATTCAGAAACCCACAAAACATGAAATGATATACATTACCCGTGTTTCATACGACAAGGAAGAGCATTAAAAAAAAATTCAGAGTGCAAATCAAGTCCATGAAATTCTTATATCCCAGGTCTAAGAAAGAAAGAAAGAATGCCTTTCTTTTTTTTCCTTCTCAAGAAACAAAAGCAAAAAAAAAAAGTCTGTGCAGCTCTATATATGCTCCCTATGTGTTCTCCTTCATCTACATGTCTGAACACATTTCTCAAAAGCTCAGGACCCCAAAAAAGCATATGTCTCAAAAGGCCTGAGTTTTTGAGAGAAGTTTAATGAAACACTTGGAATCCCAAGACATATGTTTTATGGTTGAGCAGTTTTTTCTTTCTGTTTTTATTTTCCTCTCCATCAATAAAAAGTTTACAAGGTCAATGTGAGAAATCTACACGCACCAAAAATGCCTGGAGGCATAGGTCCAGAAATGTTGAAATTCCACAAGTCAAGTGTAGTGACAGAGTTTGATGTACAAGTAACTCCAGTCCAATTACAAGGTGTTGCGTCAGAAGCATCCCAATTGGTGAGCAGCTGGTTTGCATCTGTGATGTTGTTTTTGAACTCCAGAAGAGCTTGACCTTCTGCATTGAGTGCATGTGCAAAACTTGGGAAGAAGAAGACAACCGCCCAAAATCCAGCCAGAATACCCATCACTGAAACCTTCTGCAATTGCTTCAAAACGGTTGCCATTTTAATTTTTTTGGGATCTCCCCACCCTCTTCTTCTTGGCTTTCAGTTTTCCCGAAGTAAGTACACAAAAGACAAGAGTTTCTTCGACTCTCAACTTGTGTCACTGCGGCTGCTGCTCCACACTGTTTTCAGTGAACAAAGAGAAAACCCCCAGAAAACTCTCACTGATTCAATGAACAAGAAAGCCCAAAAGCAAAAAAATTCAACGACACTTCTTCTGTTCCAGAATAGAAGAAACCGAATGATCACAGAGGGTGAATGGAAGGGATGGGTACCAGCTTGAAATCTCCATTTCTTTTCTGCCAGCTTCAGAACTCAGATCCTTGACTTGTTGGGTGTTGGTAAAATTTCTGAAGCAAGCAAAGAAAACGGACCTGCAATAACAAAAGACCTTGAACACATAAGAAGAATCTTTGCTGTCTCTCTCTATGTCCCCTTTTTCCTTTGTGCTCATCTACAAACCTGACCTGCATGACACAGCTAGTAGCACAAATTTCTTCAACTTTCTATGCACAAAACTCAAAACAAGCAACTATGTACAAAAACTGGTAAAGACAACATCCATTATGCACAACTACAATCTGCAACCCAAAAAAAAAAGAAAAAAGAAAAAACAACACCAACAACAACAACCCACAAAAGTTCTGAGCTTGTACATTCTTCTCTCTCTCTCTCTTCTTTTCTAGCACAGGCTGAATAGCTTCAAGATGCAAAAGAGAGAGAGTATATGAGCATGATAACAGCAGAGAAAACTCTACCAGTTCTATTGAGCTGCACAACAAGTATTGAGCTCCAGTATTGCAGTAACAGATCTTCTTCCAGCTCCCTGCATCTCTTCTGCTGCAACTCCTTTTTGTTTCCAATTCCAAAGTGTCTCAAGTTGTTAGTTGTTATAAAGACTCAAGCTTTTTTTTCCCGTGTCTGACATGAGTATTGAAGGAACTTGGGGACAAATGAGGAAGTTTACTTTTTGGAAAAAGAGTTGGAGAGAGTTGAAAGAGATCAAAGGGAAGTTGCCTTCTACCTACATTTGCCTGCAACCCACCAACTGGGTTTGCCCAAATTTCATGTTCTGAGCTTCTGGAACTGGTTAGGAATCAACTTGGAAGTTGGGTACTTAAGCAGCAACAACAACGAAGGAAGGAAGAAGAACACACACAATCATCATAACAACAACAACAATAACAACAAAAGAAAGGGCAAAAAAAACGCACTTTCTTTTGTTGGGACCCATTGCCCAATAAATGATGATGTATATGTGTATCAAGCACATGAGCACAAATCCTTAACCACCTCCCCCAACCTCCCCCCAAACACACACACAAAAATACACTTGTTGTATACATACAGATTTGTGTATGTATACAACATATGGTATCTGGCTTAGTATTTAAGACCATTGGCTTTTGGCCCTACTGCCCGGACAAGATGTGTCTGGTGGTGCCCCTGTTCTTGGTGATCTGCCCATACACACTTTGGTGTCGTATTATGCATATTTTGGGCTTGTAATGGGTACATGCACTTTTGGGTCTTGTTATGCATATTTTGGGCTTGTAATCGGTACACGCACTTTTGGGTCTTGTTGTGCATATTTTGGGCTTGTAATGGGTATATACACACTTCTGGTCTTGTTATGCATGTTTTGAGCTTGTAGTGGGTACACACACAACACACTTGGTGTCTTGTTATGAATGTTTTGGGCTTGTAATGAGCACACACTTTGGGTCTTGTTACGCATATTTTGAGCCTGTGATGGGTACTCACACTTTGGGTCTTGTTATGCACGGTTTTGGGCTTGTAATGGGTACACCCACTTTGGGTCTTGTTATGCATGTTTTGGGCTTGTAATGGGTACACGCACTTTGGGTCTTGTTATGCACGTTTTGGGCTTGTAATGGGTACACGCACTTTGGGTCTTGTTATGCACGTTTTGAGCTTGTAATGGGTACACGCACTTTGGGTCTTGTTATGCATGTTTTGTGCTTGTAATGGGTACATGCATTTGAGGTCCTGTTATGCATGTTTTGGGCTTGTGATGAGTTCACACACTTTGGGTCCTGCTATGCAGGTTTTGGGCTTGTAATGGGTACATGCACTTTGGGTCTTGTTATGCATGTTTTGGGCTTGTAATGGGTACACACTTTGGGTCCTGTTATGCATCTTTTGGACTTTGTAATGGACACCCAAGTGCCCATTACAAGCCTAAAATGTGAACAACATGAGACCAAAGTGTCTCCATCCAGGCAATATCCATCATCATGATCGGGCCAAGAGCAAAAAAGGGGGGGGGGGAGAGGGGGGGGGATTTATTGGTGGGGTTGTATCAACTCTTTGTCTTGCATAGGGTTTCAAATATCTAGCTTTTGAAAAAATAAAATTGAGACCTGTTTAATATAAATTTGCTTATTTAAGCAATAACCTCCCTTATCGATTTCCCTGGTTTAAAATAATAAAAATAATGATTATACACACCTATTATTACTATTTTTCACTCTTTTTTTCCATCACTTCTAGTAACTGACAACCTCCAAAAAAAAAGATTTTTTTTTTTTCATTTTTTCCATTTCACTCTTTTGATCACCAAGACTTGAATACATGAATATGCAAACATATGTATATGTGTATATGTATCTATATGTATGTATGTATATGCTATGTATATGTGCAGGTATATGTTTGGTAGAATCAGAAAGTCTACAAGTTTCTTGACACATGCTAATACAGGCATATTTCTTTCGTATATTTTAGTAAGGTCCTAAGGCCTCGTCCAACAAGCACAAAACCTTGATTGATTACTTGGGTTTGTTGTTTGGGTTCATCCATTTTTCCTTCGGGATTGGTGCTTTTTCTTTGATAAATTAAGTTTAGCAAGGGATTGATTCATTGTCCACAAGCAAAGATTGTCATTCTCAACTCATCTTGTCTCATCTCATCTTATCTCCTTTGTTGCAAAGCCGTGATAATCATGTGTGATTACTTAAACTCTCAAATGCAAATGCAAAACAAAAACAAAACTACTTTTAGAACCTTCGATCCTGCATGCTTTGGAGACTTTTTGTTCAAGAGATGGCTGGGCCAGGGTCGGGGTGTTGGAGAGGGGGCCATTGGGATTGGTAAAATCTGATCTGTTGTTGGCAATAGGGATTTGTGTTTTTTAATAGAAACTTTTTCAACAATTTTTTTCAGAATACTATACTAGTCCATGATGACAATCTTCCCACATCTGCAATCAATTCCAGTTGGCATATTTGTCCCCAATTGTTGCACTATTGCATTGCATGCTTGTTGTAGTAGCACAAAAATTGGCACATGGGCCAATTCGACATTCCATTGTTGAAAATTTGATCAACTTTCAACACCCATTACTTTCATATTCACACTTTCACAAAAAGAAAAGTGTAAGAAAATGTTGCACATTTTCAAAAAACAATGATGAAAATCATCCCATCTTCAATCATTTGGATTCCAAACACACACACACACACACACATGATCTAGAGGCAATAGAAACACACAAGAACACAAAGGGAAACTTGCACATGTGCAACTATTTGTTTCTTTCAAAAAAACTAGCATACATGATGATGCAATGACCAAATTATGGGGTTTCCAAACTCCTTAAGATTCATTCCTTTTTGTTTTTTGTCTCTAAATCCCTAAACCCTAAATCCTTTTCATGTAGTTTCAACAAGTAACTTTTTGTTAGCATGCATCGGCTACCCATGAAGAAACTTCAAGCACTTTCAAGAATCCCAATCATGAACATCAAAATAATGGAGAGAAAGAAAGAGAGAGAGAGAGTAGCATTGGAAAAATGAAGAATCTTGCCTTCACAACTAGGTCATCAAACACCATCACTCTTATTTTGCAATTTGCCATGATTTTTTTTGGTTAGGGTTTTTGTAGCTCTTGACACCATTGCTAGGTATTTTTGAAAAAAGTCTAAAAATTCAAAATAATTTAATTACCATCAAACTAGCCAATGTATTATGGTGCTTGTTTCCGGAAGAGGAGAAAGGAATTATTATTGGACTCTCAATCCTATTCCATTGAAACTATTGGGAAAATTTTGGACAACTTTTTTCTAGTGTAAATTCAACTGATTTTGCTAAAATTTTGGGAAAAAAAATCTCCAAAATTTAATATCAAAAGATTAAAAAAATTTAAAAAATCTTATAAGGTTTCTTTAGTGAGTGGGCATTTTATGATTGAGGATAGACTTGTGGGTCAATTGCAAATATTATTACTTAGTAGCTAAGGAATGGACATGTTCAACTTTGCAATATAAATTTCTTGAACAAAGTGAAGTGAAAGAGGACCAGGGATTTGATGTTAAGAAGGCAATTCTACTCAAGATTTTTAATTCTCAGCAAGTATACTCTTAAATTTCAAAAAGGTCGATATATTTGCAAGCTAAAATGACTAGCTTTTAGCGAATGTGGAATCCTCAATAGTACTTTATTGCAATGTGGTTTGATCATGTTGAAAGTGCAAATTCCTTGGATGGCTAAGGTTGGTTGGGTGGAACAAATCCTCTTTCCAAAAACAAAAAAAAATCTGATGATCACCCTTTCTTTATATTTCATCCCCAAATTTTTTTGTGAAAAAATTATAAAAATGCCACAAATATCCTATTGTAAAATACTCACATTGTTAGGCATCCAATGGAAAAAGGAAAAAGAGAGGGCATGTGTTTGAATGGAATGAACAAAGTGAGAGAAATGAGTCACAAAGCAATCTCACAAGGGTTTACAAATTGTAACTAAATACTCAACAATGTACAATAAAACCTAGAAAAGGAACTACAAACATCACCTTTTATCAATTGCAAAAGTTGCGTGATCTTAAGTTTTCTCTCGAACATCGATGGATTATATTTGTTTTGTCTTGAAGATTTGTACTTAAGCTTTTTGGAAGCTTCTTTCTTGCCACATTTGCTATACTTGTAACAAACATCTAGTTGGCCAACTTGAGGACACTCCTAGCTACCACACCTCATTTCTTTCTTGACATCTATCATTCTTCTTGTTCCTTGGTTCACACCATAAAAAAACATATTCATAATATGGAGTTCCCTATCAAACTTACACTACTAAGTTTGCATGGACATTTGTACACATTTCCTTGTCACTTAGTGTCATATCTAGGATGAGTTTAGGGTTTAGGGTTTAAAGTTTGATAATGAACAAATGCATAACTAGAGCATTTTGCATATGTCAATTTCTAAGAATCAATTAAAGTCCCCAATTTATATGAACTTTGAGGAGATTTTATTACGACTATTGGGGTTTTTTCAAATTGATGCTAGATGTATCCATTTTCCATTGGGAAGACATTTTTAAATGTTGGAAATTTCATTGATTTGAAATTATCCATGCCCAAGTCCTTTCAGCATTCACATAGTAATATTTGATTATTTTACATTCAGAATATTTTTTAATGAAAAAAAGAGAGAAAAGAACATAAAAATGGGTTCTAACTAATTTCCACAAATCTATACATTTTTCACGTTGTAAAATACAATATTATCATCTTGGTTCATTCAATTACAATATCTTTTCTCAACACAAGTTGTAAATCACCATTTTAGAGCTTTCCATTCAGTGAAATTGTGTATTCAATGTGGAAGTGACAATCATCCATAAAAGAAGATTTATAAACCAAAATTGAATTATAAACAAGATATGAAATTAGTAAAAAAAACAAAATGTAAACATCCCTCTATATTGCTGGCAATCTACTAGAGCCTAATATATAAAAATGATGATTTTTACTTAATTTTTTTTTGGGGAAAGATTAGAAATTCTAAAACCACTTTTTTCACTTAAAAAAAAAAATCTTCACATTTTTACATTCTCAATTTTAAAATTTGTCAAAAAAAGGGGGAAAAACCACTTGTCGATTGCTGATTGAGTTCCTATTGGCCTGCCACAAGTTACAAAGAAAGAATCACATTAGATATCTAGAACAAATCCCCATTCCCAAAGCTTCTAGAGTCTCAAGTCTCAACACCCCAAATTGACCAACTGAAGAACCAAACAATGGTGTATGTACCATAATCCCATAACCACATATAGAGGCCGGCCATAAAATTGTATCGAAAGATTTATTATTAATATTAATATTATTTGATTCAATTTTTTATATATAGATAATTTGGCATTAAAAAAAAAATTTCCAAAAATTTCCATAATTAGTCAATTTTACACTTAGAAAAACAAACCTTTCCAAAAATTTCCCAATTTTTTATTTGAAAGTAACAATCACTTATCTCACTCCACTTAGTTCCTCACTTTGCGAATTTTAACATGAATGTTGTTAACTACCTATTAGAGAATGGGCCATTTTTAGTGCCTCTTTGGTGCTCACCATGAGTGGGCAACCTTGAGAGGGAGGCCAATTGTGCACAATTGGAAACCTAATAAGATAGCCCAACCATAGTGGTTAACTATGTATTAGCTATTTGACCATCAACATGTATCTACCTATCAAGTAGCCACCGAGTGCCTCACCAAAAGAACTAAGGAGGCGAGAAATAATAATAATAATAATAATAATATAAAAATCCCATGAAGATGATGGAAACTTGTGGCCATAGACATTGAAAGGTTTCATAAGCTCCATAATTTTGCAAGTGATTGTCACCACAAGGGGTTCCCCCCATGACGCTTACTTACGGGGTGGGCACACACCCTTATGCGTCACCATGCACAAGCTCTCAATTGACTTGACTTGTGAATGCAATGGAAGGAGACTGAAATTTTGTAGTGTGTGTGAATGCATGAGAACATGTGTGGGCGCATGACAATCCACACTTTGTTTGTCAATTGTTGTGTCAGAAAACACAACTAGTAAAGTGGGGCTTACAACAAAGGGACAATTTGTGTGATGGGTGGGGAAGGGAGGAGGAGGACCATCATCACTCTACAATAATACAATCATATAGCCATTATGGGGAATGGCCCACAACTTAATAAAATTTTAAATTATTTTTTAATATACTAATTATTTATTTATTTATTTTGGACACAAAATGTCAAACTTGGGTGGGGATAGAATCCAAATCCCAACAACTGAGCTCTTGGGATACAAGGATGATTCATGATTATCATTCCTTTTGTGTAACAAAATCTTTAGCCCGAGCAATGACACATACATATACACAGTTGGGAGAGAGAGAGAGAGTACCCACTTAGCTTGGCACCTTTCACACTAATTACATTATTTGTAGAAATGTTGAGATTTTCAAAAGATACCTTTTTTTTTTTTCTAAGAGACAAATATTTGTGAAGGAAAAAAAAATAGAGAATTTTTTGAATTTTTGTTTTGTTTTTGTGATGAATTTTTTTAGTTAATTAATTAATTAATTAATTAATTGACAAACATGTGTTGGAGCTGGGGCCATGGCTACTATTAGTATCTTTGTAAACATTTAAAATTGTGAAGATGGGTTGTCTCTATCGGTATGGATTGCTTTGAAATTGAAT
>Ga0116229_10009533_pt1 | contig 14789 bp, 12 predicted proteins | sample S1TSphgellanicum_3_FD_87313 | JGI IMG/M metagenome (GOLD analysis project Ga0116229, IMG submission 87313) | Host-associated microbial communities from peat moss isolated from Minnesota, USA - S1T2_Fc - Sphagnum magellanicum MG | ecosystem: Host-associated > Plants > Peat moss > Unclassified... | reverse complement strand
GGCATCATCGACTACTGGGACGAAACCGCTCGTGCGAGCGAATCCGCGCGGACGAGTGCGTAAGCCGATGCAGATCTTTCGCGTCGTGAGCGAACTCGTCACGACGAAGCGCAATTTCTGGTTGTCGGCAAAACCATTGCGCGTGGTCGAGGATTGCTTCGGTAATCTTGAGGTCGCGCTCGATCCGATCGGGGCGAAGTCCGGAGACTTCGTCGTTACGATCGGCCTTTCGGCGGCGCGTGTCGCCGCCGGAAACCCGAAGATCACGACCGATCTCACGATCGGCGGGATCATCGACCACTGGGACGAGGACAGTTGGCGCTAAGACGGCGCCGGCGGTCCAAAAACACCAAGCAAACGCAAACATCTTTGGATAGGAGCACCATCGTGGCAAATGAAAAATTCGGCATCGCGCTCGGTATGATCGAGACGCGTGGACTAGTCCCCGCCATCGAGGCAGCGGACGCAATGACCAAGGCGTCGGAAGTCCGACTGATCGGCCGCCAATTCGTCGGCGGCGGATACGTTACGGTTCTCGTGCGCGGCGAAACGGGCGCGGTGAATGCGGCAGTACGTGCCGGTGCGGATGCGTGCGAGCGCGTCGGAGACGGCTTGGCCGCGGCACACATCATCGCTCGTCCGCATTCGGAAGTCGAGCAGGTTCTGCCGTCCGGACCGAATGCGCTTTCGGGTGGCCGTGACAGCGACGTTGCCCCAAGCTAGGATGTTGGCGCAACCGCCCTTGGCCGATGGCTGGAAGCGAATCGACCGGCCGCCTTCACTGTTCGCGCGATATGAGTTCGCCTCGTATCGCGAGACGAGCGCGTTCCTCGATCGGTTGGCCGCGCTTTCGAACGAAGTCGGGATCTATCCGGACCTGAGCTTCGGCAACACGTACGTCAACATCACGTTGCGGGGTCCGGCGGGAGCCGACCCCGGCGACAGCGAGGTCGAGTTCGCGCTTCGCGTGGCGACACGCGAAGCCGCGACCACGGGCTAATGGCGGGGGCGTCCCCGCCCACGGTCGATGTTGCGGTCACCATCGTCCGACGTGCGGACGGATACGTGTTGCTCGCAGAGCGAACGGCGCGTCAAATCGCGCCCGGATTCTGGGAGTTGCCCGGCGGGAAGATCGACCCCGGCGAAACGCCCGAACAAGCTGCGGCGCGGGAGCTCTACGAAGAAATCGGCATTCGACCGCGAGCCTTACGGCCGTGGGCCGTCTACGAACACGCATTTCGGACGAAGCGCGTGCGGCTAAATTTTTTTCGAGTGGAAGGTTGGACCGGCACCCCGCAGGGCTGCGAGGGTCAGCGGCTGGCGTGGATCGATCCCGCGGCGCCCACCGTCGCACCGATCTTGCCGAGCAACGTGCGCGTGTTGTCGGCACTCGGGTTACCTCCGATCAATTTCGTGGTGGATGAAAGCCGGCACGACGAGGACTTCTTCGCGCTCCTTCCGGCCGCGCTCGCTGCGGGCGTGCGCTTATTCCAAATTCGAAAGCCGCACCTCGCACCCGACCAGCGCGTCGCCTTCGTTCGCCGGGTCGTCGAGCAGACGCGGCCGTGGGGCGCGCACGTTTTCGTCGTCGGGTCCGCTCTCGAAGCGCGCCGCGGCGGGGCGACCGGCGTGCATTCGACCTGCGGTCAACTGCGGAAGATGGAAGCGCGGCCACCGGTCGCGATGTGGAGCGTCTCGTGTCACGACGCTGCCGACCTCGCGCGGGCCGTCGCGCTCGGCGCCGATTTGGCGACGCTTTCGCCGGTGCTGCCGAATGCGGACTCGCCGCGGCCGCCTCTGGGTTGGGGCGTTTTTGCAAATCTGGTCGCGACCGCCGCACTCCCCGTCTACGCGTACGGCGGCACGACGCAGGCACAGATCGATCGGGCGCTGCAGGCTGGGGGGCACGGCGTTGCGACGAGTTCGACAATGGCGCTCTTCGATCACGCAGTCTCTTTGTAAGACATAACGAAAGGATGCCGTCTCGGAGGAAAACATGCTTTCGTCGTACTTATGGCTGAGCGCTCTCGGGCCGCTCGCACTCTTGAGCGTGGCGCTGTTTCCGGCCGCGGAGAATCGTCGCGCGGCCGCTGCGACGAGCAGACGCGCGGTCGCGGCCGCTCTCCTGGCGCTCCTCGTCGCGCTGCTGACGGCGGTTGCGGTCGCACTCCGGGGCCCGATGCGTACGCAAGTCCTCGGGCGGAACGGGATCGGGCTCGAACTCTACGTCGATAGCCTCAGCGTCACGATGTTCTGTCTCGTCGCGTTCGTCGGACTCATCGTCGTCCTCTACAGCCGCAACTACATGGACGGCGATACCGGTCAGAGTCGCTTCACCCGCTTATTGTGCCTGACGCTCGTGTCGGTGCTCTTCGTCATCGTCTCCGGTAACGTGCTCGCCTTCGTCCTCGCGTGGATCACCACGAGTTTGAGTTTGCAGCAGCTGCTCTTGTTCTATCCGGAACGACCCGCCGCGGTGCTCGCCTCGCGCAAGAAATTCATCACGAGCCGCCTCGGTGATGCATGCCTGATCGTTGCGATGGTGCTCTTGTACCGTCTGTTCGGGAGCCTCGATTACGCGGTCATTTTCTCCGGAGCGCAAGCGTTGCGGGGTGGCGACGTTCCCTCCACGATCGATATCGTTTCGATCCTTTTCGTTTGCGCCGCGTTACTGAAGTCGGCACAGTTTCCGACGCACGGTTGGCTGATCGAAGTCATGGAAACGCCGACGCCCGTTTCCGCGCTGCTTCACGCCGGCATCGTCAACGCGGGCGGATTCCTCGTGCTACGCTTTTCGAACATCATCTCGCTCTCGGAGCCCTCGCTCAACGTGCTTGCGATCGTCGGCGGCCTCACCGCTTTGTTCGGATCGATGGTGATGCTCACCCAAACGTCGATTAAGGTGACCCTCGCGTATTCGACCGTGGCCCAGATGGGTTTCATGATGCTCGAGTGCGGGCTCGCCGCCTTTCCCGCGGCGCTCCTCCACATCGTCGCCCACTCGCTCTATAAGGCGCACGCGTTTCTTTCCTCGGGAAGCGTCATCGATATCGCGCGTGCTTCCTGGACGCGCAGTCCCGGCGGCAAGCCGCATCCGGGACGTCTCGTCTTCGCGATCGTGGGCGTCCTGGCCGTCGCGTTCGGGGTGAGCCGCGTTTTCGGCGCCTCGCTCACCGAGCAGCCCGGGGTCTTCGCGCTCGGCGCCGTCTTACTGCTCGGTTTGATCCATCTCGTCGCGAGCGGCATCGACGAGCGTCCGAACGTGTACGTCGTCGGGCGCGTCCTGTTACTCGCCCTGGTGGTCGGCGTCGCATACTTCACACTTCAGATCGCCGTGGAACGACTGCTCGTCGGCTCGCTTCCTCAGACGCAGGCGTTGCGTGGGCCGCTGGACCTCGCCATCGTGGCGGCCGTCGTGCTGTTCTTCGCCGTCGTGACGTTCGTACAGGGAATGCTGCCGACGAAGAACGCCGGGCCCGGCTGGCAGGCGCTCTACGCCCACATTTCCAACGGCTTCTACGTCAACACGTTGTTCAATCGGCTGCTCCGCGCTTGGCCCAAACGTTCGAGGAAAGCTGCGTCTTCAGCGACCTGAGGCGAGAAAGGAGAAGAGATGGAGAAAGTTTTCGAAGCGGCCGGTCCGACTCCGGGCACGTCCTGGGATCGTCGTTACGACCGCGAGCAACTCGACGCGGCGATCGCCGCGGCGTGCGGCCGCATCGCACCGCTCTGGCCGCTCAAGAACTTCGTCGCCGTCAATCCGTATTTGGGATTCTCGAATCAATCGTTCTCCGCGACCTGCGCGATGATGCAGCGCGTCGCGCGCGTCGACATGTTGATGCCGCGGAGCTTCTACCGCCTCGCCCTCGCCGCGGGCGAAATCGAGGATCGAGATCTCGAAGCCGCGCTCGCCGCGGCCCCTCGCGATTGGCGAGCGCCGAGCACGGTCGCCGCGCTCAAAGCCGCACTCGCAGCGAACGTCGTGGTCAAGGCGAAACACGCCGCACATGTCGCCACCGTCGCCGAGGTGCTCGATTCGCTCGCCGGCGGCGATCGCAACGCATCGCGCGTCGCCTTCATGGTCGACGAGATCTCAAAATGGTGTGCGGCCTATTTCGACGAGGGCCAGTCGGCGTGGCGGCTGCCATCGCGTGATTTGCGACCGTACGCCGCATGGCGTGCCGCCATGCGCTACGACCGCAATCCGGAAATCATGGGCATCTCCGGATTTCGAGCCATCGTCGCGACGTTGCCGAACGATCCGGCCGATGCGATCGTCGCCGTCGTCGAGCGCTTGGAAGTCCCGCCGCGAGCGGTCGAGGAGTACCTGTACCAAGTGCTGCTCGAAATCGGCGGCTGGGCGTCGTACGCGCGTTATCTCGTCTGGCAGAACGAGTTGTACGATCGTCCCGACGATACGCTCCTACAACTGCTTGCGATTCGGGTTGCGTGGGGCTACACGCTCTTCGTCCAGCGGAACGATCTCGCGTTCGTCGCTGCGTGGCGTAGCGCGATGGAAGTCGCTGCGATGGTTCCGCTCGACGAGCAACTCGGCGACGATCCCGATCTCTGTCTCGATCTGATCATGCAAGAGGCCTACGAGGGCGCGTATCAGCGCCGCCTCCTCGCTCTCCTCGCGCAGCCGGATGCCGCCGATCGTCGCCCCGCGAACGCGCGCAAAAAACTCCAGGCTGCGTTCTGCATCGACACGCGATCGGAGATCTATCGGCGCGCTCTCGAAACGGTGAGCCCCGACGCCGCTACCGTCGGTTTTGCGGGCTTCTTCGGTTACCCCATCGAGTACGTACCGATCGGCCACGTGATGGGTGGCGCGCAATGCCCCGTGTTGCTGACCCCGGCCTTCGTCGTCTGCGAGGCGGTGAGCGACACGACGGAGAGCGAGTCGAACCACATTTTGAACCTCCGGCTGCTGCGCCGGCGCGTCGCCAAGGCGTGGAAATCGTTCAAGGTTTCTGCCGTATCGTCGTTCATCTACGTCGAGACGGCCGGTCTCTTGTATGCGAGCAAGATTCTGAGCGATACCTTGGGGCTTACGCGCGCCGTCAACGATCCGAACACGGACGGTCTGAACCGAGAGGTGATCGGTAAGCTCGGGCCCAGCATCGATGCGGCCATCGTCGGCGATCGAATGACCGGTTTCACCGCCGAACAAAAAGTGATGATGGCCGAGGCCGTCTTGCGAGCGATGTCGCTGACGAAAGATTTCGCTCGGTTGGTCATGATGACGGGGCACGGCAGTACCACCGTGAACAATCCACACGCGACGGGGCTCGATTGCGGCGCTTGCGGTGGACACACGGGCGAAGCGAACGCCCGCGTCGCCGCGACGATTCTCAACGATCCCGGCGTACGGCTCGGTTTGCGCGCGCGCGGTATCGAGATTCCGGACGACACGTGGTTTCTCGGTTGCCTGCACGACACGACGACCGACGAGGTCGCTATTTTCGATCAGGACCAGGTGCCGGAGTCTCATCGCGAAGAGCTCGCGGAAGTGCGCGGGTGGTTAACCCGTGCGAGTTCCCTCGCTCGCCGCGAGCGGGCACCGCTTCTCGGTATCGAGCAGGACGAGCAGACCGATCGCCGCATCATGGCGCGCAGCCGCGACTGGGCGCAGGTGCGCCCGGAATGGGCGTTGGCCGGCAACGCCGCATTCATCGCGGGCCCGCGCGAACGCACGCGCGGCATCGACCTTTCCGGCCGCGCCTTTCTGCACGACTACGACTGGCACGCCGACGAGGGATTCGGCGTCCTCGAACTCATCATGTCGGCGCCGATGGTCGTGGCGAGCTGGATCAACCTCCAGTACTATGGGTCGACCGTGAACAACCGCGTGTTCGGTGCCGGAAATAAAGTGCTGCACAACGTTGCGGGAGCTCTCGGGGTGCTCGAAGGGAACGCCGGCGATTTGAAGACCGGCCTTCCGTGGCAATCGGTGCACGACGGAACGAACTTCGTGCACGAACCGCTCCGCCTCAACGTGTTCGTCGCCGCTCCCCTCGATGCCATGAACGGCGTTATCGCAAAGCATCGTAGCGTGCGCGAGTTGGTCGACAATCGATGGCTCCACCTCTTTGCGATCGCGGAAGACGGACGCGTCTCGCATTGCTACGGTGGTAATCTTGTTTGGAAGCCACTCGCCTGACGGTCTTGGAAATCCTCGAGCGCTTCGGTTACGGCGTTCCTTTCTGATATTTCGAAGAAAGCGCGGCGGCCTCTTCACCCGCTCGATAGAGATCGAGCCGCGAATAGAGGCCGAACGCCGAGCCGTTGTCGAGAAATCCGCCGCCGGGGCCTTCGGTTTCGGTCAGGATTTTGTCGGCGCTTTCGAGCGTTAGATATGGGAACGCGGCCGTAAGGATCGTTCCGGCTTCGGGAGCGATCGCGCTCACATCCTCGACTTCGGATGCCGTCGATGCGTAGACCACTCCGAGCCCGTACGTCTGGGTCGATTCGTAGAACGCGAGATTTCTCGCCGGATCGCTGAAGCGGCTCGTATCATCGAGCGCACACGTCGCCACCGATTTGCCGCAGTTTGCCGCAAGCGCGATCGTGAGAACGTTTGCCGCCGCACGGAACTCCGTCTCATACTCGGCGTCGTTGTCGAGCAGATGCGCGACGACGTAGTAGGCTAACGTGCGCCCCGCGATGACGTCCATCGCATAATGCGCGCCGAGGATGAGGCGACCGTTCCCGTACTCCGCTCCGCGCACGATCATCTGAGTGAAGCGTTGCGGCACCATGAGGCCGAGAAGTAGCGATTCCGTATAGCCGTACGTCGTGTGGCCACTCGGGAACGCGGGACTTCGCAGAAGCGATTGCTTCGGTCCTACGAGAAAATCGTAGTTCGTCGACGGCACGCCGAAGAAATCCGTTCCCGAGTAGCGCAGCACGTTGGAACTCGTTTGGAACGGTCTCGAGTCGCCGTAGGGATCGGCACCCGGGCTGCCGGCGACGAGATGGTACTGCTTGCCGTACGCGTCCGGCGAGCCACCGGCCGTCTGCATAATCGCGGCGCCCTCGTCGGCAACGGGCTTCGTGACTTTGGTCGCGAGCGTCACCGCATCGCCGAAAAAGTATTTCGCCGATGCCGAATCGGCGCCGCTCACATCGATCGCGTCGGCGAGCAACGCTCCGACGGTCGGCGAGACGTTCTTTTCGGTTGTCGTGATGCCGTCGTTCGTACTCGCGTACCCGGTCAGCGATTGATAGATGCCGCCGAGATCCGTACCGAGCCCGTCTGCGAGCTGGAATGCGTTGGCATCCGTAATCCACGCGTCCTTGAGCGCCTGCTCTTGCTGCGCCGGGAAAGATTGAAGTCCCGGTTGACCGGCGGTTCCGTGCTGTATAGCGGCGGTGACGCGATAGTTGTCGTCGAGCGCCGCTCGTCCGGCCGCCGTATTGACGAGCGTGCTGAACGGGACGAGTCCGCGTAGCGTAGCGAGAATGCTCGCCGTTTGCCCCCGCGCTCCGGCGGGAAGCGCGCTCAGCGCGACGAGACACGTGCAAGCGAGAAACAAGATGAGGGCGCGCATGACGAGCGTGTCTCTGCTCAGTCGCCGGACAAACCCTGCTTGCCGCGATGTGCTATCGAGGTCAGCAACTCGCGGGCTCGTTCTTGAATGCGCTTCCAATCGCTCACGTTCGGGAGTTAGCGCGCGCTGCTCACCGTTGTCGATGCCGACTGCGGGACCGGGACGACGGCGCCGCCGTCGACTGATACGGCGACGTTTCCGGGGTTTGCGCCGGCGCGCGGCGGGACGAGTTGAAATTCGTACGTTTTAACGCCGGCGGGTGGGACGGTGAACGTTACCGTTTGCGGCGAGCAGAGGCCGTCGGCGCAGAACGATGCGACCCACGTCTCCGCAAGGCCTTGCACGCGTAAGGTGACACGTGCGTCCGGCGGCCCCGCAACGATCAAACGGTATTTGAGCGTCGAGGCGAGGCTACCGGGCAGATCGGCGCCGGTCCACGGAGTGATCGATGCGACGGGTACGTGCGCGCCGCCGGCGAGCGTCACCGCGACGAGTCCCTCTTGCGTGCGTTCCCGGACGTTGTTGACGAACTCCGCGTTCTTTCCGTGCGGCTGCAGTCGGTCGGTATACGCGTTCGCCAGATCGAACACGCGCTTCGCGTTCGCGGCATCGCCGAGCGAGACGTAGACGTTCGCCGCATCGAGTGCGGTATCGGCGACGTCGACGATCGGATCTTCATCGGTCGCTTTGGTTGCGGCAACCGCGAGTAACGTCAGCGACGTTGCGTATGCCTTTGCGGCATCGTCGTATCTCCGCGCGCGTTGATAGGCGAGCCCGAGCGTCGACCAGCCGTCGCCGTCGGTCGGCGCGAGTTGCGTGTAGCGTTCGGCCTGCACGATCATCGAATCGTAGTCGTGGAGTCGATAATACGCGTGCGAGAGCGCGTCGACCAGCTGCGGATCGGTCGGCGAGAGCGCGAGTGCCTCGGTATCGGTGCGGGCGGCGTCGGCCCAGTCGTTGAGGTCGCCGTAGCCGCTCGCGAGGGCGCGGAGCGCTTCGAGATGCTCGGCGGGTGTTTGCGCGGCGTCGCGCTCCGCCGTCCCTAGCGCGAGCACGAGGTTACCTTCCTCTCGAGAGGTGCGCTCGAAATCGACGTCTCGAAGATGTGCGTACTCGAGCGCGTCCGCTTTAGCGACGGCTGCCTTCTCGGCTGCATCCGCCGTGACGCGCGCACGTGCGGTGCCATCGAGATGATACGTTTGGGGTGCGAGGATCGCGTCGATCTCGCTCTGCGTCGGGCTCACGTACGTCGACGAACGTCCGGCACGGGCATCGGAAACGTACTGCGCGAGCTGCGCCGGCGTCACGCCGCCGATCCAACGCGCACGAACGATGCCGTTTGCATCGAGCACGATCGTCGTCGGTATGTACGAGATGCCGTACGCGTTATAGAGATCCGGACCGGCGAGTGCGATCGGATATGGGATGCCCTTCGCCGAGACGAACGTCTTCACGATCGGCGCGGTTTCGGTCGTATCGATTCCGAGAAACGCGACGTCCTTCGCATGCAGTTTACGATACGCGGCCGCATAGTCGGGCGTTTCGGCGCGGCACGGAGGGCACCACGTCGCCCAAAAATTGAGCACCGTTACTTTCCCCGGCACGTCCTCTCGTGCGATCGGTGACCCATCGAGCGTCGTTGCGGGCAACGCGGGTGCCGACGCACCGATGGCCGCGGGCCCGGAACCGGGGGTTGTCGAGAGAGCGGCAGCCATGATGAGTGTCGTTACGCGCATGTGGTCTCCGTGGTCCGTGCGATGAGGTCGGCGAAATAACGTTCCGCAACGTGCGGATGGGAGCGAAGCACCACGTTCAACGCTTCGTATCCATATTCTGCGGCGCGCTCGTTACCGGCGCTCGCATCGAGGACGAAGTCCAGCCGCGGGTTGAGAAAATATGCGATGCTCACGCGTTCCGCGCCCGGCGGCGGGCTCGTGACCCGGTGGAGTGCGGCATGAAGCGCGCCGCCGGTGGCGGTCTGTAGCGCGCTGCCGAGGACGACGATCGCCTCGCCGCCCGCGGCCGGCACGGCCTCGAACCGCTCGCCATCGTGGACCTCGAGCCCGGCCGTTCCGTCGTGCACGATGATGGAGAGGAAGCCGGAATCGCGATGCTCGCCGACGCCTTGAGTCGAATCGTCTATCGCGCTTCCCGGATAGCGGATGATCTTTAGGCGCTCGTGCGGTCGCTCCGCAAATCCGGAGACGAACGTGTCGTGCGGGAACCCCGTTACGTCGAGCACGTGCCCGAGTACGGCGCCGGAAACCGCACGCAGCGTGGCCATCCAATCGAGGATCGCCGGGCGCAACTCCGGAAGCGCCGCGGGCCAAAGGTTGGGCCCGCGCAAGCGCAGGTACGGCGGTTCGCCCGCGACGGCATGATGGGGCTCGTCTTCCGGGCCGACGTCGAGCTGTTCCCGAATATCCGCACGGCCCTGCGTCCGCTCGCTCCCGGCTCGCGAGTAGCCGCGGAAGTAGGGCGAGCGGATCATATCGATCGCGTCGCGTTGCTCCGGCGGTAATGCGAAGAAACGGCGTCCGACGTCGAGCACGTCGTGCGCCGTTTGCGGCTCGATGCCGTGACCCGTCACGACGAACGCGCCGACCTCGGACGACGCGAGGCGCAGGCGTTCCCGCTCTGCGCCGTCGCCGGCCGCGAGTCGCGCGAGATCGATGGAGGGAAGAGCGATTGCCGGCGTTTCCTAGCGGTTTGCGGTCTCGGGCTGCTTGACCAGGCGCAGGTACGGTTTGACGGTGACCCAGCCTTCGGGGAACCGCAATTTCGCCTCTTCGTCGTTGACCGCCGGCGTGATGATCACGTCCTCGCCGTGCTTCCAATTCACGGGCGTCGCGACTTTGAAATTATCGGTGAGCTGTAACGAGTCGATCGTGCGGAGCAGTTCGACGAAGTTGCGTCCGGTGCTCGCGGGATACGTGAGCGAGAGCCGGACCTTTTTGTTCGGGTCGATGACGAACACGGATCGGACGGTCGCCGTCGAGTCCGCGTTCGGATGGATCAATCCGTAGAGCGTCGAGACCTTGCGATCCGCGTCCGCGAGCAACGGAAAATTAAGGGGCGTTCCCTGCGTCTCGCCGATGTCGGCGATCCAGCGCTCGTGCTTCTCGAGCGGATCGACCGAGAGTCCGATGATCTTGACGTTGCGCTTCGTGAATTCGGGCTTGAGGCGAGCGGCCTCGCCGAGTTCGGTCGTGCAGACGGGTGTGAAATCGGCCGGGTGCGAGAAGAGGACGGCCCAGCCGTTCCCGATCCAGTCGTGGAAGTGGATCGGGCCGACGGTGGATTCTTGCGTGAAATCGGGAGCGATGTCGCCGAGCTGAAGAGACACGATGCGTGACCTTTCTTGGTGGAAGGGAAAACAAAAAGACCCTCGGTCGGCGAGAGTCTTCACGGAGGTCCGGGCGAAGCGCCCGACGTTACATGCAGAACCCTGGCCGCGGAATTTCCGGCGGACAACAGCGACAGACGGGCGCGCACATGGGCTTTAACACGGTTAGAGGCTAGCACGCCCGGCAGGCTGCGGTCAAATCTGAGCCCGCGCTAAGGGTGCCCGACCCGCCCGTGTACGAATACGCTCGGAACATGGAGCCGAAGAAGCACCGGAACCTCAGTTCGGCGCAGATCGTCTTTCTCGTGGTCGCGGCGGCGGCGCCCCTTGCGGCTTTAGTCGGGAACATGCCGCTCGCGCTGCGCCTTTCCGGCGCGAGCATGCCGGCCGCCTTCGTTTTCGTCGGCATCGTTCTGCTCTGTTTCGCGGTCGGGTACGCGGCGATCGGCCGCGAGATCGTGAGCACCGGAGCCTTCTATACGTTCATCGCGCGCGGACTCGGGAAGACGCCCGCCGTGATGGCTGCATACGTCGCCGTCATTTCTTACAACCTGTATACGATCGGGCTCGTCGCCGGCGTCGGCTATTTTGCGACGGTCGCGCTCGGGCAGTTCGGGGTTCGCGTGCCGTGGGAACTCTGCTCTCTCTGCGCGCTCGCACTCATCGCGTTCCTCGGGTATCGTTCGATCGATCTCAATGCGAAGGCGCTCTCGATCCTGATGAGCGCCGAGATCGCGATCCTGCTCGTCTTCGATGTTGCGGTCGTCGCTCACAAGGGGGCTGCCGCGTTGCCGCTCGAGGTGTGGCGGCCGGCGAACGTGTTGCGACTCGATTTCGGTGCGGCACTCACGTTCGCGGTCGTCTGCTTCGTCGGATTCGAATCGGCGGCGCTCTACGGCGAAGAGTCGCGCGATCCCACGAAATCCGTGCCGCTCGCCACGTACGTCTCGCTCGGCTCGATCTCCGTCTTCTATCTCGTCACCGTCTGGTGCATGATCGGCGCGATCGGCGTCGGTGGTGTGGCTGCCTTCGCCACGCACGAAGGCGCGAACCTCATGTTCGCGCTGATGGGCAGATTTCTCGGAGACACGTTCGCATCGATTACCGCGATCTTTTTCATCACGAGCGTGCTCGCGGCGCTGCTCGCGCTGCACAATGCGGCGGCGCGGTACATGTTCGCGCTCTCTCGCGACGGGCTCTTACCCTCGCCGCTCGCGACGTTCCATCCGCGCCATCATTCGCCGCACGTCGCGAGTGCGACGCAATCGGCGATCGACCTCGTGGTGGTCGGCATCCTCGGGGTCGCGGGTGTCGATCCGTATCTCGGCATCGCGACGAGCACGATCTGTGCGGCGACGGTCGGTATCATTCTGCTTCAGGCCATGGCGGCGTTCGCGATTGCCGCATACTTTCGCCGTCGTGGCTCGGCCCGGTTGTGGTCGACGGTGGTGCTTCCGACGGCCGGTGGCGTCGGTCTTTCGATCGTGCTCGTGCTCGTGCTCGTGAACTACAGCTACGTGACCGTGACGTCGAATCCGATCGTCGATCTCTTTCCGGTCGTGTTGATCGGAGCGGCGGCCTTTGGGTTTTTCCACGCGGGATTCTTACGGCGTCGGCGCCCCGCGGTATATGGACGTTTAGCGGAGAGCCGTCTCCGCGCGGATACGACGCGTCGTGCGCGCATCGTTCCCGTATACACGCGGCGATATTGCATCGTCGGCGCCGGGCCCGCGGGCCTCGTCCTCGCACGTGCGCTCAAGAAAGAGGGCGTTCCGTTCGATTGCTTCGAGAAACACAGCGACGTCGGAGGCATCTGGGATCCGGAGAATGCCGGAAGTCCGATGTACGAGTCCGCGCACTTCATCTCATCGAAGTGGACGTCTGGCTTCTATGGATTTCCAATGCCGGAGACGTTTCCCGACTATCCGTCCAACCGCCAGATACTCGACTACATCCGCTCGTTTGCCGATGCGTTTGGCCTACGCGAGCTCATCACGTTTAACACGGCCGTCGTCCGTGCCGAACGCGAGAGCGACGGCTGGAGCGTGCTGCTGAGTACGGGAGAACGTCGATCCTACGCGGGCGTGCTATGCGCCCCCGGCGTCACGTGGCATCCGAGCGTTCCCGCGATCGCCGGCATGGAACGGTTCACGGGCGACGTGCGACATTCGGTGACGTATCGCTCGGCGGACGAGTTTCGAGACCGTCGCGTCCTCGTGATCGGCGCGGGTAACTCCGGCGTCGACATCGCGTGCGACGTCGCGCGCAATGCGTCGGCGGCATTCATCAGCGTGAGGCGCGGATATCGTTTCGTGCCGAAGCATATGTTCGGCGTTCCGACGGATCTCTTCATTACCAAGAAGATGTCGCCGCCGAAAGGCGTCGCGTTTCCGGCGAACATCAATGCGCTTTTGGACGCCTTAAACGGCGATCTCACACGACTCGGACTTCCGAAGCCGGATCACGATGCGCTCACGAGCCACCCGATCATGAACACGCAGATCCTCCATCACCTCGCGCACGGCGATATCGTGGCGAAGCCGGACGTCGCCGAGTTCCGCGAGCGTTCGGTCGTGTTCAAGGACGGGTCCGAGGAAGAGATCGATCTCGCGATCCTCGCGACGGGCTACGAGTACCGTCTCCCGTTTCTCGACGAGTCGCTCTTCGAGTGGCGGGGCGGCAGGCCACAACTCTATCTCAATATTTTGAGTCGCACGGTCGACTCGCTGTACGTCCTCGGCTTCACGGAGTTTGCGGATGCCGCATACAAGCGGTTCGACGATATGGCGGCGATCATCGTCGCCGACATCCACGCTCGCGAGACGGGCGAAAATCGGGAGCTGCTCCTCGAGCTACGCCGCGCGCACGCTCCGGATCTTCGCGGCGGCGTCTCGTACGTCGATTCGCCGCGCCACGCGAATTACGTCGACGCCGCTACCTACCAACAGGCACTCGGCGACGTACGGCGGCGGCTCGGATGGCCCGACCCGAACGAAACGTTCTTCGACGACATGCGCGTCGCGGCGCAAGCGGCGAGTGCCGAAGCGGCGCGGGTCGCGTACGCCTGAAGGCCGAAGCCGCCCGTATGGCAACTGCTTTGTTCGATATCCCCGTCCACCGGCTCGATGGAGCGCCGGATTCGCTCGCACCGTATCGCGGGAGCGTCGTGCTCGTCGTCAACGTCGCGTCCGCATGCGGCTTGACGCCGCAGTACGAGAGTCTCGAGCGCGCGTACGAAACGTACCGCGATCGCGGGTTCGTGGTGCTCGGTTTTCCGTGTAACCAATTCGGCGCGCAGGAGCCGGGCACGAGCGAGGAGATCGCGACGTTCTGTTCCACGAAATACGACGTGAAATTCCCATTGTTTGAGAAGATCGACGTCAACGGCCCCGCACGTCACCCGATTTACGCGACGCTCGTAGCGGAGCAACCCGAAGCGAAAGAGAGCGACGATACGTTCCGCAAGAAGTTAGAGGGTTACGGCGTGAAACGCGCGCAGCCGGACGACGTGCTGTGGAACTTCGAGAAGTTTCTCGTCTCGCGCGACGGCCGCGTCGTCGGGCGATTCGCTCCCGCCGTTACCGTGGACGATCCACTCCTTCGCGAGGCGATCGAGCGCGAATTGGACGCAGCTTCGTAAGCTTCAATTAACGAGGTGCGGAGCGAGGCCCGCGACGATATCGACCAAGCTATGGCCGATCATATTCGAGCGGAGTTGCTTCCTCCACACCGCGACGATTCCGAAGGCGATACCGATCGCACAAATCGAGACGACCGACTGTAGCCCTTCGTATGCGTGCATGCCCCCGAACCACAGACCTTGCGCGACGAGTGCGACCGGCACGTTATGAAATCGTGCCGCGAGTTGACCCAGCAGATAGCCGCGGAAG
>Ga0116229_10009531_pt1 | contig 14791 bp, 16 predicted proteins | sample S1TSphgellanicum_3_FD_87313 | JGI IMG/M metagenome (GOLD analysis project Ga0116229, IMG submission 87313) | Host-associated microbial communities from peat moss isolated from Minnesota, USA - S1T2_Fc - Sphagnum magellanicum MG | ecosystem: Host-associated > Plants > Peat moss > Unclassified... | reverse complement strand
TCCACCACCCCCCCCTCGATGGCGAAGGGCCGGCCGAGCAGCCGCGCGGCCTCGTCCACCGCGCCCCGGCGCACCGCGTCTCGCGCGGCGCTGGAGGAGACCTTGCCGCCATGGTCCCCGACCACCGCCGGGATCACCGAGACGCCGAAGCCGAACACCTCGCCCCAGCGCAGCAGGCTCTGGGCATTGCCGGCGCGGCCCCGGCCGAAGGCGATGTCGAAGCCGGCGGTGACATGGCGTGCGCCGAGCCCGGCGGCCAGCACGTCGCGGGCGAAGGCCTCGTCGCTCATAACCGCCATCTCGGCGTCGAACGGGAGCACATGGAGACGATCCACGCCCAGGCTCTCCAGTACACGGCCAAGCTGGTCGGTGTTCATCAAGCGAAAGGGCTCAGCCCCCGGATTGAACCAGCGGCGGGGATGGGGCTCAAAGCTAATGACGGCCAGAGGCGCGCGCAGCGCTGCGGCGGCCTTGGCGGCGGCGGCGATGACCTGACGGTGACCGCGATGGACGCCGTCGAAATTGCCGAGCGCGACCGAGGCGCCCCGCGCCTCCGGGTCGATATCGCGCCAGCCGTGGAGGATATGAAGACCGCTCACCTCAGGCCGCCGCATCGACGGGACGCCGCGGCGCGCGCACCACCGCCTGGCCATCGACGGCGGCCTTGCGCCGCACGAGGCAGACAGTCGAGATCGTCACGTCAGCCGCCTCGATTCCGGTCACAGTCGCGCGCACGGTCACCTCATCCCCGATCCGGATGGGACGTTTAAAATCTAGCGTCTGCGAAAGATAGATGGCGCCTGGCCCCGGCAGCTCCGACGCCAGCAAGGCCGAGATATAGCCGGCCGCCAACATCCCGTGGGCCACGCGGCCTTTGAAGATGGTGCCCGCGGCGAAGGCCTCGTCCAGATGCACGGGATTGTCGTCGCCGGTGACCGCCGCGAAGGCCGCCACATCCTCGTCCCGCACCACCCGCACCCGCTCGACGCTCAAGCCCACGGCCAAGTCTTCGAGATAAAGGGTCGGCCGCGCCTGTTTGCTCATCACCTGATCCGTATCCATCGCGCCCTCTCATAACGCGACCTCTTCGCAGGCGCGAGATGCAATGGAGGTCGCTTGGGATCCAGGGCGGGCTGTTTGGCGTCGAGGCAGCTTTGTCGAGGCAGGTTGAGGGCGGTTTAGGCCTGGCCTAGGCGACCGTCACGGTCCGCCCATGACCCAGCAGCTGACGATCTTGCCCTCGGCGTCGATGGCTATGGTCCAGTGCATGACGCCGAGTTCGCGGTCGGTGAAGTGCGGATCCATGGCCTGACCTACTAAGGATATAGTTGATACTGGCCCGACCGAATGGCGCTATCAACTACAGTTATAGTAGGTGGTGTGCGTGGGACTTAAACGGCCCTCTCGACGCCTCAGAGCGAGCGTCGATGTCAGCAGCCGCAAGGCGGCGGCGGGGGCGGCGGACAGGGTGGGTAGGCCGGGACGGGCGGCGCGTAATAGCCGCCGCAGCTATCCGCACAAGGCGAGGGGCCGGCTTGATAGGCTTGCGGGGCATATTCCCCGCTCTGGTCGTAGGCGCCAGGGTAGGACGGGGCCGACTGGCTGTAACTGGGGGCGCTGTAATAGGCTTGCGGCGGATAGCCCGTATCGGCGTAGGGCGCGCTGTAATAGCCGCCGCCATAGCCGCCTGCCAGCTCGGACCCGACCACAAGGCCCGCCACGCCCGCGCCCAAGGCGTAGCCGTAACCGGAGCCGCGACCGTAGCCTGCCCCGTATCCATAGCCGTATCCGCGACCGCCTCGGTTATAGCCGTAGCCGCCCCGAGCAGAGCTGCTTCGCGCCGCCGCATAGCCCCTGCCCTGGGCGTAGGCGCTAGCTCGGCCGCCGTTAGACGCCGGCGCGGCGCCGACGCGAGACCACCCCTGACCATAGGCTGGAGCCGCCAGGGCTGGGACCGACGCACTCTCAGCTGCAAAGAGCGCCGTCAGCGCGACCGCCGCCGCTGAAACCGTTTTGAACATGGGACGAACCTCGAAGGTTTGCGCCCACGCGACAGCGGAGCGCACGCTCATCATGGTTAACCCAACGTTTCGCTGCGACTTTGGGATGCAGCCGGCAGGCGCTTGAGCGATGTTTCAACGGAGAGGCGAACCCCACCCTATGGAAAGCCGTATTGAAATCCTGTCCCGCGACCACACATACACGTGACCGCGAACGCACACGCCAAATCTGGGTGGGCGACCTTTCGCGGGCGAAGTCGCTTCAAGCGAGGACTTGGCCATGACGACGCGAACGATAGTGTTCGATAGCCCGTTTTTGCTCGGTTTCGAGCATACCCGCGCCTTGATCGAGCGGGCGGCGAAGGGCGCAGCGGAAAGCTATCCGCCCTATAATGTCGAGCAAATCGCAGATAACCGGGTGAGAATTACCTTGGCGGTGGCCGGCTTTTCGCCCGACCAGCTCCAGGTGGTTGTCGAGGACAACCAGCTGATCGTCGCCGGCAAACGCGAGGGCGATGGGAAGGACAACGGCCAGGCGGCCTATCTTCACCGCGGCATCGCGGCCAGAGGCTTCATGCGCAGCTTCGTGCTGGCCGATGGCATGGAAGTGGACCAGGCGCTGCTTGAGCACGGCCTACTGCATATCGACGTCGTCCGGACCCAGCCGGCCCGGCAAATCAAACAAATCCCGATCAGGGCCGGCTAAACCGGCGCCCTACAGACGTCAAGGCGATGACGGTCAGGCGCACGATTTAGGCGTGCAGCTTGAAGCCAGCGGACCTTGGCGAACGTTATTCCCATGAACTGGAGTCGGTCGATGACGACGCACTCTCTGACAAATGAAGCTTTTGCAGCCCTAGGGGCCCCAAACCTCGTCTATGTGCGCCCCGTTCGCGCCGCAGACATCTTGGCTGGCCTACCCCCGCAAGCTGTTTTCCAAGTCGATGTCCTGCCCGAGCAAACGCTTTACGCCTTGCACGGCGCCGATGGTGTTCGGCTCGCCGTGCTTGCGGATCGAGACGCGGCTTACGCGGCCGCCTTAGCCCACGAGTTGGCGCCCGTATCGGTCCACTGAGACCAACCTCTCTGGCAATTATGACTCATCGCCCGGCGTTAGCCGAGCGGGACGGTTGCAAGGGCTCACGCGAAGGCCGCGAAGGCGCGAAGAAGAAAATGAGAAGGCCTAACGCCTGCGGCGCGCTTACTATTTGGTCTTCGCGGCTTCGCGTGAAATCCGTCGCTTCAGGTTTCCGCCCATTGTGCAGTCGGGCGAAACAGCCGCGTTTCAGGCCGCAGACGCCGATGCTTCCTGAGACAGGAGGGCGTGCATGGTGTCGGGGGTACGCGCCTGGCGCAGTTGACGGCGAATCTCGGTACGGCGCAGCAGTCGCGATACCCGGGCCAGCGCGCGCAGATGCTCGGTGTTTGCGTCTTCGGGCGCGAACAGGGCGAACAGCAGGTCGACTGGCTGGTCATCGACAGAATCGAAGTCCACGGGCTGATCCAGACGCAAAAACACCGCGCGCATTCTGACCAAGCCCTTCAGACGGGCGTGCGGCAGAGCGACGCCGGCGCCGACGCCTGTCGAGCCCAAGGCCTCGCGCGCCAACAGCGCGTCGAGCACCTCTGCGGCGGGTATTGCGAAGGCCGGCCCAGCAAGATCCGCAATCACGGCCAGAGCTTGACGCTTGCTGTCTGCGCCCAGGCGGTGCGCGACACAGCCAGAGTCCAGCCACTCGTTGATGTCCATGGAGAACGAGGTCCCGAAATCCTAAAAAGCGCTGTAGACGGATAGTCTAAGACGATCCCGCGGCAGGCTCATATCACATCCCCGTGCGCGGATAAGGGCTAAAACCTAGGATAATGGACTGGATCGCGTCCGTTCAGGGTCGATCCAACCGATATTGCCGTCCGGACGGCGATAAACCACCGACAAGCCGCCGTGCGCGGCGCTGCGGAACAGCTGAACCGGAGCGCCGGTCAAATCGAGCTCCATCACCGCCATCGACACCGTCAGAGTTTTCACCGTGGCCTCGGTCTCGGCGATGATCATAGCCTCGGGCGCGCCATCGGCGCCGGCGGCCGCGCCGCCCCAATCCTCATCGAAGTCATCGTCGTCCTCGGGCGCGCGCAGCACGACCAGCGAGGTAATTTCCGACGGCGTCCTGGCCGCGCCGTTGGGGTGGTGATGGTTCACGAGCCGGCGCTTATAGCGGCGGATTCGGGTTTCGATCTTGGTCAGAGCTGTATCGAAAGCGCCGTGGGCGTCGCCGCCAAGGCCCCGGGCGACCAGCTGCTGGCCGGACGCCAGGATCACGACCATATCGACGCAGAAGGAATGGCCGTCGCGACTGACCACCACCTCGGCGCTGCCGCCCCGGTCAAAATATTTGCCGATCGCCGCCACCAACTCCGACGCGATGCGAGATCGGAGCGCCTCGCCAAGGTCGATCCGGCGGCCGGAAACCTGAACGTTCATGGGAAGGGTGGTGGGAGAAGAGGTCATGGAGGCCATGGGTGCATCCGTCGTGAGCGTAGCTGAGGTTATGCCTGCGGCGCGCGAACGCAAGCACCTCTGTTCACGACCCGCCGCCTAAGCTCAACACGATCCAGCGCCGGAAGGTTCAGCCGGCGGCGAGTTGGCGACGCCGCTCGACCGAAGAGGGAATGCGCATGGCCTCGCGATACTTGGCCACCGTGCGTCGGGCGATATCCACGCCCGTCTCCTTCAAAATCTCGACGATACGGTCATCGGACAGCACCCGCTCGCCCGTCTCACGCTCGCTATCGATGAGAGCCCGGATCTTGTGGCGCACGGATTCGGCGGAATGAGCCTCTCCGCCATCCACCGCCGCAATCGAGGAGGTAAAGAAGAATTTGAGTTCGAACACGCCCCGCGGCGTGGCGACATATTTGTTGGAGGTGACGCGGCTGACGGTGGACTCGTGCATGCCGATGGCGTCGGCGACGGTCTTCAGGTTCAACGGTCGCAGATGCTCCACGCCGAAAGCCAGGAAACCGTCTTGCTGGCGCACAATCTCGGACGAGACCTTCAAAATCGTGCGCGCCCGCTGATCCAGACTCTTCACCAGCCAGTTGGCCTGGGCGAGGCAGTCGGCCACAAAGGTTTTCTCCGCATCGCTGCGGGCGACGGCGGCGACGCGGGCGTGATAGTGCTGATCGACCAACAGCCGCGGCAGGGTGTCGCTATTGAGGTCCACCCGCCAATATCCCGTGCCGTCCTCGCGCACGAAGACGTCCGGCACCACGGGCTGAAGGGGCTCGGAGCCGAAGGCGGCGCCCGGCCTGGGCGTTAGCGCCTTCAGCTCGGCGATCATCTCTTTCAGGTCTTCGTCATCAACCCCGCAGACGCGCTTCAGGGCCGCCATGTCGCGCCGCGCCAGCAGCGCCAGATTGTCCAGCAGCGCCGCCATGGCGGGGTCGAAACGGTTCCGCTCTTTCAGCTGGAGGGCTAGGCATTCGGGCGCCGAGCGGGCGAACACGCCGGTCGGCTCGAACCCCTGCAGACGGGTCAGCACCGTCTCCACGGTCGGCAAGGCGCATCCCAGTCGATCCGCGACCTCAGCCAGTTCGATCCTGAGATAGCCGCCCTCATCCACGGAATCGATCAAGGTGGCGGCGATGGCGTATTCGGCGCCGACGATGCGCAGCGCCGAAAGCTGATCCCGCAAATGCTCATGTAGGGTCTTGTCGCGGGTCAGCGTGGCTTCAAACTGGTCGCTGTCGGTGTCGAACGAGCCGCCTCGGCTGGCTTTGGACCAATCCACCGCGCCGCCGACGTCGGCGGCTGGGGCGGCGGGTCCGGCATCGCCGGTCGCACGATCGCCGGGCGAGGCGTCGGCGTAAAGATCGTCATGGCGGACGTCGAGATCGGCCTCCGCCGCCCCGCCAGGGCCTGCATCCACCTCCAGCGCGCCCGACGCGGACTCGGCCTTGTGATCAGGTTCGGGCTCCCCTTCCTCGCGGGCGAGCAGGGGATTGCGCTCGAGCTCACCCTCCACGAAGGAATCGAGCTCGAGGTTGGACAACTGCAGCAGCTTGATCGCCTGCTGCAGCTGGGGCGTGATGACAAGGCTTTGGCCTTGCCGGAGTTCTAATCGTGGACTGAGCGCCAAAGCGCCCTCCTGGCCTGAAACTTGCTAGGGGGACCTTAGCCTCGTCAATCCAACCGATTAGTTAATGGCCAGCGTAAACTTGAGGCCTGCGCCAAACGGTCCCTTTTCAGGGGCCCACGACATAATGGGCCACGTCCACCAGGGCGCCGGCCGAGATCGGCAGCACCAGCAGGATCAGCGCCAGGACCATGGCGAGGCCGCAGAGGACGCGTTCCTTAACAAGGTTGCGTTTGGGCGGCGGCGCTGGCTTGGGGTCGGAATTAAAGTCCGTCGCGTCGAAGGGCATGGCGCATCTCCTCCGGTTCGGTCACACGTCCAGCCACCAGAACGGCAGCCGTCAAGGGCAGCCGCCAGAAGGGCAGCCGTCAGAACAGCGGCGCCAAACTGACCGTAGCTCTGAGTGGACGCTGGCGTTAACTTATGCGCTTCGGCGCACGAGTCGTCGCGTCTTTTAAGTTATCTCCCAGATCATGCCCATCCACCGCCTTCCGCCTGAAACCGTCAACCGCATCGCCGCTGGCGAGGTGGTGGAGCGGCCTGCCAGCGCGGTGAAGGAGTTGGTGGAAAATGCGCTGGACGCCGGCGCCGGCCGGATCGAGGTCCAAGCCGACCAGGGGGGCCTCAGCCGTATCCTGGTCGCCGACGACGGCTGCGGCCTGGACGCGGGCGAACTGGCGCTGGCGGTCGAACGACACGCCACCTCAAAGCTAAAGCCCGACGCCGACGGCGAATATGATCTCTTGCATATCTCAAGCCTCGGCTTTCGCGGCGAAGCCCTTCCCTCCATCGGTTCGGTGGCGCGGCTGACCCTGTCGTCGCGCGCGAAGGGGTCAGAGGCGGCCTATGCCCTCAGCGTCAACGGCGGGGCGGTGGGCGAGGTCGGCCCTTGCGCCTTTCCAGGCCCCCATGGCGCCCGGGTCGAGGTGCGAGACCTGTTCTACGCCACGCCAGCGCGCCTGAAGTTTATGAAGTCCGAGCGGTCGGAAGCGATGGCGATTGGCGATGAAATCCGCCGCCAGGCCATGGCCCACCCCACGGTCGGCTTCGCGCTCGACCTCGACGGGCGCAAGACGCTGCGCCTCTCGCCCGAGGCCGATGGGCCGGCGGGGCGTCTGGCGCGATTGGCCGCGGTGCTCGGCCACGAGTTCCAGGACAACGCCCTGGAGATCGACCAGGCGCGCGACGGGGTGCGGCTGTACGGCTTTGCAGGCCTGCCGACCTTTTCCCGCGGCAATGCGGGCCATCAGTTCCTGTTCGTCAATAATCGGCCGGTGCGCGACCGGCTTCTGGCCGGCGCGCTGCGTGCGGCCTACGCCGACTTCCTGGCGCGGGACCGCCATCCGGTCGCGGTGCTCTATGTGCAGATCGAGCCGCATCTGGTCGATGTCAACGTCCACCCGGCCAAGGCGGAGGTACGCTTCCGCGACTCCAGCCTGGTGCGCGGCCTGATCGTGGGCGCCCTGCGTCACAGCCTGGCCGGAGCGGGGCATAGAGCGGCGACGACCGTGGCCGGCGAGGCCCTTGCCGGGTTCCGACCCGGCGGCTTCGGCGCCCGGCCCACCTATACGCCTCCGCCCTCGGCGGCGGGGTGGAGCGGCGGCGGCCTCTGGCGCGGGACCGCCGCCGCGCCCGTGCTGCCCGGCCTGGCCCAAGCAACCGCGCGGGTAGAGCTGGCCGAGGACGGTGCAGCGTTTGTGCCGGCCCCTGCGGCTCCGCAAACCTCAGCCGAAGTCGTCGATCTGCGCGACGACGCCCTCAACACCGCCCCCCTGGGCGCCGCGCGAGCGCAACTGCACGAGACCTACATCATCGCCCAGACGCGCGATGGATTGGTCATCGTCGATCAGCACGCCGCCCACGAGCGGCTGGTCTATGAGCGCATGAAGGCGGAGGCCGAAGGCGAAGGCGTCGCACGCCAGGCCCTCTTGCTGCCAGAGGTGGTGGAGCTCGATCCCGCCGACGCGATGCGCGTCTGCGCCCGCGCCGACGAACTGGCGGCGCTGGGCCTCGTGCTCGAAGCGTTCGGCCCCGGCGCGGTGCTGGTGCGCGAAACGCCGGCGCTTCTGGGCGATACAGACGTGATCGGCCTGGTGCGCGACATCGCCGACGACCTGGCCGAAAACGGCGCGGCTCTAGCCTTAAAGGAGCGCCTGGCCGAGGTCTGCGGGACCATGGCCTGCCACGGCAGCGTGCGAGCCGGGCGCCGCCTCAACGCCGACGAAATGAACGCCCTGCTCCGCCAAATGGAGGCGACACCCCACTCCGGCCAATGCAACCACGGCCGCCCGACCTATGTGGAGCTTAAGCTGGCCGACATTGAGCGCCTGTTTGGGCGGCGGTGAAGGACGCATCTCGCTCGATGCAGAGGCCCGTCACCCCTCAGCCAGCCCCCACCCGCTCAAACAACTTGATCGCCTGAGCCTCATCGACCACCTCGCCCATCTTGGCCTGGATGTCGAACAGGTTGGCGGCGTGGATGTTGGGCTCGCGGTCGCCGCAAGCATCCTTGCAAACAAACGGGATGAAGCCGTGCTGGAGCGCGTCCAGGGTGCTGGCGCGCACGCAGCCCGAGGTCGAGTAGCCGGTCAGCATCAGGGTATCGACGCCCATGGCGTGGAGCGTCGAGGCCAGCGAGGTGCCGAAGAAGGCCGACGGATACTGTTTGGAGATCACCAACTCGCCCGGCGCGGGTTGCAGGGTGGGTGGAAAGGCGCCGAGCGGCGAGCCGCGGAAAAAGGTCTTGAGCGCGGGCACCTTGCGGAAAAAGACGCCGCCGTCCAAGCCGCCAGGCTCGTAGATCACATTGGTGAACACCACCGGCGCGCCCGCCGCCCGCGCCGCCGCCGCCAGCCGCTCGTTGGACGCCAGCGCCGCCTCGACACCGGCATAGAGCGGGCAGCTCTTGTCCAGATAGGCCATCACCACATCGACGATCACCAAGGCCATGCGGCGTCCGGGCTGCAAGGCCCCGCCGAAGCCGGCGCGGTCATAATCCGCCGTCACCTGATCCAAGATCGTCATCTGATCGTCAGCCATCGCGGCCTCCATGGTACGCCCGCCTTGATGGCGCATGGGCGTCGATAAAACTCTGCAAATCCCTGAGCTGCAAGAAATCCCTGAGCCGCAAGCGGGCGCCATTGCGGCGACGCCATTGCAGTGAGGGGGACGTCGGGATAAGCGCAGACTATGACTCTGGTCGATCCAATAGCCTTCGCCCAAGACCTGATCCGCCGCCCTTCGGTCACGCCGCGCGACGCTGGGGCCATGGACGTGCTGGAAGGCGCCTTGCAGTCCTTAGGATTCGCCTGTCGCCGGATGCGGTTCGGCGAGATCGAAAACATCTACGCTCGGCGCGGCACGCAAGGCCCCAACCTCTGCTTTGGCGGCCATACGGACGTGGTGCCGCCGGGCGATATCGCCGCCTGGCGCACCGATCCCTTCGCGGGCGAGGTCAGCGAGGGCGTGCTGCACGGCCGCGGCGCGGTGGATATGAAGGGCGCGGTGGCGGCCTTCGTCGCCGCCGTCTCCCGCGTGATCGCCAAGGGCGAGCCGGGCGGGTCGCTATCCCTGATCATCACCGGCGATGAGGAAGGCTCAGGCCATGACGGCGCGCGCCGCATCGTGGAGACTCTGTTGTCCGAGGGCGAGCGTATCGACCACTGCCTGGTCGGCGAACCGACCTCGGCGGCGGCGCTCGGCGATATGATCAAGGTGGGGCGTCGCGGCAGTCTGAATTGTCTCATTACCGTCGAGGGCGTGCAGGGCCACGTCGCCTATCCTCACCGCGCGGCCAATCCCATACCGGTGCTGATCGCGCTGCTGCACAAGCTGGCCACCCACAAGCTGGACGACGGCTTTCCCGAGTTCCAGCCCTCCAATCTGGAGGTCACCGATCTGGAGGTGGGCAATCTGGCCCACAACGTCATCCCGGCCCGCGCCTCGGCCCGGCTGAACATTCGCTTCAACCCCAACTGGAAGGGCGCCGATCTCGTGGCCTGGATCGAAGGGTTGTGTCGCGAGGCGGAGACGGGATTCAAGGGTCGCGTGATCCTGACCCCGACCATCTCGGGCGAGGCCTTTTTCACCCAGCCGGACCGGTTCGTCAGCATCGTCAGCGAGGCGGTCGAGGCGGTGGCGGGACGCAAGCCGGAGCTCTCCACCTCAGGGGGCACGTCTGACGCCCGCTTTTTCCGCGCACTCTGCCCGGTGCTGGAGTTCGGCCTCCTTGGAACCACCATGCATATGGTGGATGAGCGCACGCCGGTCGCCGAGGTCGAGGCCCTGACCCAAATCTATCAAGGCGTGATTAGAGGCTATTTCGACGCCTTTGGACTAGACGCAGCGGCATGACCTCCGCCCCGCCGCCAGACCCGAACTCATCACCGGAGGCGTCGCCGCAAAAGCCGCTCAAAACATCGCCCTACTCACGACCGGGACATCCCGGCACCCTTGGTGAAATCTTCAACGCCGGGCGCGGCGCCCTGGCGCTCGCGGCGCTTCGACCGAACTGGACCAGCTTCTACGATCTGACGCCCGGCGGCTTCATCCGCTCGTTTTTCGGGCCGGCCATCGCGCTGCCGCTCTATGTGTTCGGCGCGGGCCTGGTGGCCCGAAACATGGCCGGAACTAATACCGTGCCCTTGGGCGACCTGTGGAGCGCAGGGATTGCGCATGTTTTGGACGCAGCCGCCTTTCCGGCGCTGATCTTCCTTCTGGCTCGCCCGCTTCAGATTACCAAAGGCTACGGCGCCTTTATCGTCGTCACCAACTGGGCGTCATTGTTCCTGAATGCGATCCTGGCGGTCGCCTCGCTCCTCGCCTTCGCCGGCGCCGATGGACTGGAAGGCTTCCACCTGATCGGCCTGGTCGTGCTCTGCGTTTGGATCTTCTTCACCTGGCGCGCCGCGCGCGTGCTCCTGACCAAAGAAATCGCCCCCGCCCTCCTGATCGTCGTGCTCTCCATCGGCATCGGCGCTCTGGCGGAGACGACGGGCGACGGGTTGGTCAAGGTCCTGTAGGGACGGCCGCGCTACCCCTGGGGCGCATCATAGGCCACCCCCGTCAGATAGAGCCCATGGGCCGGCGCCACCTGTCCGCAGGCGGTGCGATCCGCCGCCGCCAGCGCCGCGGCCAATCGCTCAGGCGACCAGCGCCCAACGCCGACCTCGGCCAGGCTGCCGACAATCGAGCGCACCTGGCGATGCAGGAATGAGCGGGCGGCGAGCGTGATGTGAACCTCCTCGCCAATCCGCGTCGCCTCGACCAGGTCGAGCGTCTTGACCGGGCTCTTGCTCTGGCAATGGGTGTCGCGAAAGGTGGTGAAGTCGTGGGTCCCGATCAGGGCTTGGGCGGCGGCGTGCATGGCGGCGGCGTCCAGCGGCGTCTTCACCCACCAGACCCGCGCTCGCTCCAGGGCCGCAGGGCTGCGGCGGTCCAGGATGCGGTACAGATACCGCCGTCCTGTCGCCGAAAAGCGCGCGTGGAAATCGTCATCCGCCAGTTCCGCCGACAGGATCGATATAGGTTCAGGAACCAGGTGTGCGTTCATGGCGTCGCGCACCACATCCGCGCGCCAGTCCTTGGCGAGGTCGAAATGGACCACCTGACCGGTCGCATGGACCCCCGTATCGGTGCGCCCCGCCGCCTGGAGCCGAAGCCGCTCGCCGCTGAAGCCCAGGATCGCCCGCTCCAGCGCGTCCTGCACCGAGGCCACGCCGTCCTGGGCCTGGAAGCCCTTATAAGGTCCGCCGTCGTATTCGACAGTCAGGCGATAGCGCGGCATGGGTTCAGGCCAATCTCGCGCCAAGCGCCAGGGGCGAGCCACGCAGGAAAACTTCCGCCGACTGGGGCTTCTGCCCTTCGCGTTGCACCTGGGTCAGGCGCACGGCGCCCTCGCCGCAGGCGATCTGAAGCCCCTCCCCGATCAGTTCGCCGGGCTGTCCTGCAGCGTCCGCAGCCGGCTCAAGCCTGGACATCAGGGCCTTGACCCGCACCGGGCCTTTGGGCGTCGGCGCCTCGAACCAGGCGCCAGGGAAGGGCGACAGGCCGCGAATGTGGCGATCCAGCTCGACAGCGCTGCGCGACCAGTCGATCCTGGCCTCGTGCGACTTGATCTTCTTGGCGTAGGTGACGCCCTCGCTGAGCTGGGGCGTCTCAACGGCGCGACCGGACGCGATATCGTCCAAGGCCCTGGGCGCCAAGGCGGCGGCGGCGGCGGCCAGCTTATCGTGCAGCGACGCGGCGGTATCGTCCGCCGTGATGGGTACGGATTGGGACAGCAGCACGGGCCCTTCGTCCAACCCCTCGCTCATCCGCATCACCTGGACGCCGGTGACGGCGTCGCCAGCCATAATCGCCCGCTGGATCGGCGCGGCGCCCCGCCAGCGCGGCAGGAGCGAGGCGTGAAGATTGAAGGCGCCCAGGCGCGGCGCCTGCAAAACCTCTCGCGTCAAAATCTGGCCATAGGCGACCACGACGGCCGCATCCAGATGAAGCGCTGCGAAAGCCGCGACCTCCACCGGATCGCGCATAGACGCCGGCGTGCGGACGTTGAGGCCCTTAGCCTCGGCGAAGGCCTGGACCGCGGAGGGCTGTAGCGTCTGGCCGCGGCCCCTTGGCGCCGGCGGCTGGGTATAGACCGCGGCGATCTCATGGCCCGCCGCGATCAGGGCGTCGAGTACGCCGACCGAGAACGGCGGCGTGCCCATGAAGGCGAGGCGCAAACGGTGTCCGCCCACGTCAGTCGCCACGCGCGACCCCTTCGCGACGCGGATCGGCGCCGCCCTGATAGCCGTCCTTCACCTTGATGATGCCCTGCAGCCCCGATTCCTCGCCCTGATCCGGTTTGACGTTGAGGCCATGGGCGCGCAACGCCGCAATGATGGCCGGATCGGTCCCCTTTTCAATCGAGACCACATCGCCCCGGGCGACGATATTGGGCAGGGCGATGGCCTGATCGATGGGCAGCTTCCAATCGATCAGCCCCACAAGCGCCTTCGCCACATAGGCGATAATGGAATTGCCGCCAGGCGAGCCGATGACCAGGACAAACCGGCCCTCAGGGTCCAGCACGATCACCGGGCTCATGGACGAGCGCGGGCGTTTGCCGGGCGCCGGCGCATTGGCGGCCAGCTTGCCGGTCGTGGGGTCGATGGGCGCATGGGAAAAGTCGGTCAGCTGGTTGTTCAGGAAAAAACCGTCAGCCATCCGGCCTGAGCCGAAGAAGCTCTCCACCGTCGTCGTGATCGAAACGACATTACCGTAGCGATCAACGATGTCGAAATCGGATGTACCGCCCGGCTCAATCGTATGGTCGGGCGCCGGCGAGTATGCGCCAGGCGGATCGCCGGCCGCGGGCGCCTCAGGCCCCGTGATTGGGATGAGCTTGGCGCGCGCCGCATCATAGGCCGGATCGATCAGGCCCGCGGTCGGCACGGGGACAAAGGCCGGGTCGCCCTCGTAGCGATCACGGTCGGCGTACATCAGCCGGCTGGCCTGGACGAATTCGTACCAGGCCTCAGGGTCTTTCGGCCCGCGGCTGGCGATATCGGTCGCCTCCAGCTCGCCTAACAGCTCAAGCACGCCGACGCCCCCGCCCGGCGGTTGGGGGGCGCAAACCGTATAGCCGTGGAACGGAGCGCACAGCGGCGGCCCGGCCTTGGGGCGATAGGCCGCCAGGTCCTCCAGGGTCAGCGTTCCGGGGATCGGCTCCTTATGCACCTCCGCCACGATGTCGGCCGCCGTCTGGCCAGTCAAAAGGCCGGCGGCGCCCTGCTCAGCGATACGGCGGAGGCTGGCGGCATAAGCCGGGTTGGTCATCACATCGCCGGCCTTGTAAAGACCGCCGTCCGGCTTAGTGAAATAGGCCACCGCATCGGGGGTGTGAGCCATGGGGATGGAACTGCTCATATCGGCGCCGAACCGCGGCGGTACGACAAAGCCCTGATCGGCCAAGGCCTCGGCGTCGCCAAACAGGTCGCGCCAGGCCAGGCGCCCATGGGCCTTCTGCACCGCCGCCAGCATGGCGATGGCGCCCGGCGCGCCCGTGGAGCGTCCCGAGAGGATATCGGTGATGTAGGGCATGGGCTTGCCGTCAGGGCCTAAAAACATATCGGGCGTCGCGCCCCAGGGCGCCGTCTCGCGACCGTTATAGGCGGTGACCTTATGGGTCTTGCCGTCGTAATAGAGCAGGAACGCCCCGCCGCCGAGGCCTGAGCTCTGAGGCTCCAACAGGCCCAGCACCGCCTGCACCGCCACCGCTGCATCCGCCGCGGTTCCCCCCGCATGCAGCACCTTAAGCCCCGCCGCCACCGCCAAAGGCTCCGCCGCAGCCACCATCTCGTGACGCGCAAACCCGTCCTCGGGCGGCATCGCCGTCGGCGCTTGAGCCAACGCCGAACCCACCGCGACGCCGAAGGCCAAGGCCGCGGCGAGAGCATGCAGAAGAGGCGCAGGACGCATGAGCTAAATCTCCAAAACAGCGCCAACGTCTATAACCGCCCGCCGCCCCCTCGACACCCCCTTGCGCCAACCCGCCGAAAAGACTATTCCGCCTCCCTCGCCGAAAGGCCACGCGCCCGTAGCTCAGCTGGATAGAGCATCAGACTACGAATCTGAGGGTCGGACGTTCGAATCGTTCCGGGCGCGCCAAATTCT
>Ga0116229_10009529_pt1 | contig 14792 bp, 8 predicted proteins | sample S1TSphgellanicum_3_FD_87313 | JGI IMG/M metagenome (GOLD analysis project Ga0116229, IMG submission 87313) | Host-associated microbial communities from peat moss isolated from Minnesota, USA - S1T2_Fc - Sphagnum magellanicum MG | ecosystem: Host-associated > Plants > Peat moss > Unclassified... | reverse complement strand
TGCATGTAGAACAAAACGTAAGTGACAATGTACTCAAGCATCTATTTGGGGAAAAAGACACACTAAACACTAGGGACATGGAGGAGGTAGGTGAATCCATGGCTATGGCTACAATGAAAGTGTATTAACTTTGTGAAACCAAATGCACCATATGTGTTTTCTACGAATGAAACCCAATAATTCTTGGAACTTGTTTCTTCCATTAATTTGTCAACATGGTATGTAGTTGCAATTAAAAAAGTGTGGCTAGGTGAAGATTGATGACGATGAAAAACCATGACCATCATGTCATGTTACAATATATATTACCTGCATGCATAAGAAACATTTTAATGCCTAATCCTTGTGGATTTGTAATATGATTAGGTAAATGTTTTCAAAAAATACATGTGAAAATAATGGATCGAAGTGACATACCTTCTTTGAAGGTGTATGTTGCAAAAACATTATCCTTATTTGAAATGTGGTTTCTCGTTGGGTTTTTTGACATTATGACTCATCTACTTATTCACTTGGTGGATGACTTAGATATATGTGGGCTAGTTGTAACAAGGTGGTGTTATCTAGTTGAAAGATATTTAGGAGTGTGAAACAATATGTGTAGAACAAAGCCAAATTGGAAGGTTGCATGACAATGAGGTACATGTATGTTGAAGCTCTGGGATTTTGTGTATAATGCTTTCAACTATATAAGCATACATGGAAGAGAGTGTGGGATCTAAATGAGGAGGTAATTGATGCAGGTGACGTTTTTCAAAGGAAATCAAATAGAAAAATACTAAATAGTCAGGAAATATGATTAATCCATGAATATGTATTCCAAAATTCAATAGCAACCTAAAAGTTAATTCGATGAGTTTTTGAAATATCTCACATCAATGTATTGTCTTGTTATGTATTATGTTTTAAGTCCTTTAATTGTAATACAGTGTGAATTGATTTTCATCTTTAATTTTTGGAGAACTTAGTTGGGTTTACATACCTAACAAAGTCATCTATTTTTTTTGAAGGCAATTATTTGTGATGCATATTTTTATTGCAATTTTCATAAGTTTAAAAAATATGGTTATATTGACTTTTTTGTTGTGATTTCTTTAATGTTGCATTTTTTTTTATTGTTATAAGTTTTTTTGCTATTCCACCCATGATTATATCCACTTTGTATTGCACTTCTTTGTTGTTACACCATTATTCAATCCATCATGTTATTACACATGCTACTTGTTGTTGCACCTTAAACCAATGGTTTAGTTGACATTGTTTGATTATGAAATTTTTGTGTGTGTGGAATTTTTAAGAACACCAAGTACTCCCCATCATTATGAAAAACTTATATTTATTTAATATTACCCACCTTTTTCATAGTTCCTTATTGTAATGGTTTCACCTTGATTTAATCCATTCACAAAAATTTTAGGGTTAAGTAAAATTGTACTATTGTAAGGAACATGAGGCATGTCGGGTTAATGTGGATGAAAGGTTGATGAGAACATATTTGTTGCATGTCAAGTTCATGTGGAAGAAGGTCGATGAAAACATATTCGTTGCATTAGAAACAATCAAAGAAGTGAGATTAAATGTGTATTTTTTCCACACTTGGCTGTGGATGTGCCCCCATTTGGTGAGTGGTTACAAGCCCATGTTCATGGTGCATTGGATTGCAATGAAATGATCAACAAAGATATTATTCACTTATCACAACCTCCATCTTTGGTAGTTTATTCATATGCATCAATGTGGGCATATGGCAACCACTACAATGTGGAGGAGGTTGGGGTTGCATGTCACACAACCTTTGATTTTGGGATTGTTTAAGTTTTCATACAAGGTAGTCGGTCTTTTGCTAGGGACTAAATTATTGTGATTACAAAATTGGTTTACATGGGTGTTTTGATAAAAATATTAGTTGTTTCTTATTTGGCCATGAGGGTGTAGTCACACAAACAAAAGCCACAACAAGTGTAATGCTTGTTTAATTTTCACATTTAGAATGGCAACTTATTCGTGTTGAAAGTTTAAGATTTTTTTACATTGTAAGATTCCTAATATATCATTGAAACATGTGAATTAATTTGAAAAATATCCAATAAATAAAAAATTCTCAAAAGGATTCATTAAACATCATAATGGTTGCTTTAAAACATAAAATGACTTGTAAATGGGGTTCAAAACTTTTGAAAATGAAATATTTTTTGAAATATTTTATATAAACCTTGATATGATAATATAAAGAAAAATTTCAAAAAAAAAAGGATTTTTATACAAAAATTTATAAAAACATTCTCCCAAAAATAATCCCTAAACAAGCGAGTGTGGTTTGTGCTATCCCATTCACACTAATGAATTGTATCATATTTTGAGGATCATGGATTTTGTCAAACATGCATGGGGTGTGAACATTTTGGCGAGATGAATATGGTTGTTGGCTTGTGAACCATGCACGAAGGCTACCAATACATGCAAACCCATATGTCTCTCCCTTCTACAATGTCCCAAGTAAGTTCCATAAACCAAGAAAACATTTGAAAATTTAAACATATCATGGGCAACATGGAGGTTGCATTGGAAATTTTAAAATTAAAGTTAATTGGGTGGTGGGAGGACAAGTGTTATTTGTGGCTGATATTTAAGACCCAATATAGAAAGTAGTTGTGAAAAAATAACTTCAATCACATAGGGTGGTGCACGAGGTTGATGGCCTCATTTGGGTCCTAGCTCAAAGGAAACATATGATGCCTTAGGTTTAATGAATGCACATGGCCATCAATCAATTGTTGAAATTTTAGGTGATGAAGAAGGGGTAATAGAAGTAGAACAAGTAATGGCCTTTATAACCCATGTTGAAATAACCTACAATTCAAACAATGACCTATTGAAAACTAAACATTTGTTATAAACCAAGTTGATCATGAGAAATATGGCAAGTTAATGGTTCCAATGGTCAAGATTTGGTGATGTGGGAATACAAATCACCATACATGATTTAAAGTGGAATGTGCAATGAAAAATGAAAATGAAACACTTAGGCTTTGCGAGAAGAGTTGTTCATGAATCTTGATTTGGGATTCATTCTTGTTCTGATCATTTTGATTTTGGTGGAATTGACAAAATAATCACTTTCAAAGTGCTATTGTGAAATTTTTTTATGGCAAAGGGAATACAATTGATGTATTGAATTGCATTATAATTCAAGGTTGGAACTTGTGTTGGATTGCTATTTATTTTGTAAACCATCATTATATATATTTTTGACATTTTTTTTTAATTTTTTTTTTTCATATGTTGTTTTTTGTTATATTACCATTTGATTTTGCAAATTGAATCCATGTTGGATTTATCTCTATTATATTAGTATCCATTAGCTTTTTGAGCTATCCAGTGTGGAAATTGGACTTGTCCATCCACATGTTTTAAAGTATGACTTTTTTTTTCCTAATTAGTCAAGGCCTAAAATTATATTTCACATGGTCTCCATTGTTTTCATGTTCCGATTGGGCCTTGGTAAATAGTGGCCTAGAAGGTTTTGATGGTGGTTAATTCATATCACATACATTAAGGCTTAGTGGTCTAGTTTGTGAATTGATTTTCACCTTAACCCCAAAAATCAGATTTAATTTAATAAAAAATGTTGGATGGAATGATTGGTGAATGGGTCCATTTAATAATGACTATTTATATTGATGGGTGGATTTATTATTTTTGTACATTTATTGTGTGGGGATGAAGAATAATTGTTTTGCAAAGCACTTTCATCTGTTCCACCCTTAAACAAGATGAAATTTGCATTAACGATGGTGTCTCACTCCATTCTAGGTGAATTTGATATCATTTTTGCACTCTCATAGCGAAATAAAAGAAAAATCCTATATATAAAAATTAAAGACAAGAACCCATCCATAAAAAGATACAAAAAAAATGAAGCACAAGTAGACATAACCCAAAGAAAAAACAAAAATAAGGTAAAAACCTTATGTGAATAGGACCCATAGTTATGAAATGACGATCAATGATAACAAATAAGACCTAAAATGAAAGAGCTATCGTTTGCCACAAATTAGCTAATGATTGAGGCACACTAGTTATGATGTGTGGAAAAAATGAGGAACCCCAACCAATTGCAACAACCTGTTGAAGAATTGTTGTGACTTGTGCACATTACAGGGCTATGGACATGCGTTATTGATAGCAAAAAATAAACATCGAAGTGACTAAAGAAGGCCATTGATGACGTGCGAAATAGTTTGTGCACAAGCGATAAAAAATGAATCAAAACAAAAATGAAAACACTCATACATTTCAATAGCAAGGGGAATGAAGTCAACGTTTAGTGTTCATTTAACATATGATCATGTCTTCTTTTGAATAACCATCATCGTTGCAAGTGATGTCATCGTTGATGTTCGTTGCACCATATTTGTGTAGGTTGGATAAGCAATAACAACATCCATCAAAATACGAAAGCCATATTTGGTGATAAGGATATCCATTTGTTGTTGGGTGTGGCAAGGGAAAAGGTGGGAAATCTCCCTTTGAACATGTGTTCCATTCTTCAAAACAATAGCTGTAATAACATTGTGAAATGTGTTGTGGGCTACTATACATTCACTCCTGTAGGGACACCAAAGTAAATGGGTATTTAGATAATCAATGGTATGACCACATTGACAATGTGAAATATTCATAACTATAGGACATGGAAAGCCAAGACAGGTAGGTAATGTTGTAAGAGAGTGAATCGAAGATAAACAAAATGTAGGTGTGGTAGGACGAGTTAATAACCAAGTGCCTGCCTTTGAACCCACACATGAGCGGAAACTTGTTCGCACGATATCCAAAGGAATGTCTATTAAAAGTGAAGCAAACTCCTAATTGTGTAGGTGATATGCCAAAGAAGCTTGCAATTGGGGATAAAATTGAACACTAGGCTCTCAAAGGGTGGGACCTAAGAGTGGACAACCTAGAGTAACATGGCTTGGACATATCATACTGCCATTTGGAATGAGGAAGTGCCAATTTCAACATGTGCTATTACATCGTGAAAAATATAGCAATCATCCTATTGGAAACAAGTGACAAGAATAAGAACAGTTAGTGCCCAACATCCCAACAAAAGGATGAAGGGAGGTCGAGCCCATTCGAAGAAGCATGAAAAATGGGCTAACAATGAGCTAAGTGATTGATAGAACTAGCAAAAGATTTTGCAGCAAGTAACTTCTCCAATGTAACTATGGTATCAAACGTGATGAAATTGTGTAAAGCCCTTCAGGCTGATTTCAACTTTTGGACCAATGGGAATGCTTGATTTCAGTTGAACAGTGGCCTTGACTCCTAGTCTACAGCTGGCCAAACTCAAGACAACTTAATTTAAATTTTTTTGAAATCATTGCAAACTGATGTTCCAAATTTTGGTGGGGCAAGTGGTCATCTGCTTGTTCCACTTTTGGTTCTGCCAGTTCTAGTTGTAATATGAATCAATGGTGGGAAACACTCTTGTGGTGTGAACCAAGGGTGGCGATTTGGGAACACGATTTAGCTGCATATTGGCGCGAGCCCATAACAACGTGGACTGTGCCCATTCAATAGCATAAACACTCATTCAGTTTTTTTAGCATGTTTAATTGTTCCGAATCTACCTGAGTGGCTGATTCGATCTCAAGGCAACCAAGCAAATTCTGCATAAATGCTTTGCCATTACTGTGGAACCCTTGCCAGTAATACTATGAAGCAACCACCCTAGGGCCCATACTTGCGCTTAGCATGCTCAGAGAGGCTCACCCTAGTAGCCAGAATTGGCCCCAGCTGGCGTTCTCTCTCTCTCTCTCTCTCTCTCTCTCTCCCTCGCATATGTAGAGCGCTGAGCTATGAATTCAGCGGGTTTCAGAGGGAGGATGTTAAATCAGCAATGGATCCTTATTCAAGACATTATAAAAGTACAGTCTACTTCTATTTTTTCTTGTTTGCCCTTGGGTCTGATCCGATGGTTGATGCCCAGACACAAATTGTTGGGTCCTGTTATGCACACTCTGGGGGTTTGACCGATTCATAATACGCCTCCTAGTGTTCATTACATGCCCAAACTGTGTATAATAAGACACAAAAAGTTGTGTCCTGGCAGCCGCAGCACCAAGATGTGTCCAATCATCACCAGACAAGTCTTGGTTGAGCACTTGGGGCAGTCATGGTAAAGAAGATGCAGACGGTACTTTGAGGACCCATTGCTGCTTTAACGCGCTCTATTTCAGAGTCCCATTTCAAGGGCGCGGAATCACTCATAGATGTTGCTTTCCTACCTACCTATTTGAGTCACTTCAGCACTTAGTACCCCTTTAAACTATGGTGAGAGACTGTGATCATCCAAATGTCGAGAGCCTTCAAACACAGCCAAAGGCAGTCCGACTGAATTTCAGAAATCATTTATGTGTGAGCTTGAGTTGTCAAGTGTAATGTAAAGAGAAAATAGACTTTATTGAGGTATCAACATATTATATATATAATGTAAAATTTGTTCTGTGTAACTTTTTAAACTACTAGTTTAAGGTTTCTCCCTTGTTTTTTTCACCATTTTCCTTCCATTTATTCTTTCTCCACTTTCTTCATTTCAACAAATAGGATCACCATGGATCATCAAATTTAAAAAAAGTTGTAAAAACAATCTGACCAAACATTGTTTTTTGGCCCCTGGGCTAACGAACTTTGTGTCCACCTTTTATTTTTAAAATACTTTTAAAATTAAGAAAAAAAAATTGAAAATTCGACCAATCATAACTTTTTAGGACCAACAAACTTTGCACCCACCTTCAAAAAGTATTTATTAAAATTTGTGAATTTTCTTTTGTAGAATCTCCAACCAATCATTACCTTTTTGGTCCATGGGCTAACAAATTTCAAGCCCACCTTCAAAAAAAATATTACAAAATTTTTGAGAAAAAAATCTTTGCCTATTTGAGTTCATGGTCTAACAAATGTCCAACTCACCACTAGAAAGAGTTATTAAAAAAAAATCTGAGTTTGAAACATCAAAATCTAACAATCATGGTTTCTTTGAACTCACTATATAATGAGCTTCTTTCGACACCCATGTCGAATAGTGGCTTGTTGCAATGACCACCTCGAAGAGGTGGCTTGGTAGCAAGCCCCTTCGACCATGAAACATTATCCAGAATGCATGTAGTGCTGATTTTTCATTCATTTTATATTCCCTTGATCCTTTGGTGTTTCAACCTTGTTTAAAGTGAACTTACATGACTTTTCCTCTAATCATAATTTTTTCTATTTTGATGATTATGGGCTTTCAAGCTCTAGTGCAAACAGGGCCTTACTTATGCACCTTTACTTCAAGGAATATAACCTAGGGAAAACATTTTGCCTCCTCTCCACAACAAATTTCCTATAACATATTTGAGCGCACCTTATATCCATGAACCCCCCTAGAATAAAAAAGAGGAGAAAATTACATTTCGTACACACCTTACAAGCAAGAAGGACTTAGACCTAGTCATTGTAGGAGTAAGATACCAGTAAGTGTAAGATCCCTCCAATGTTAAGGAATAAGTGAAAGAATGCTCCCCCTCATGTGTAAATGTTCTGCTTGACATATGTTTAGGTTCATGATAACCTTCACCATGCGCTTTATGATGAGTAAAGCTTGAGGGTGAGACACCAAAATGTGGGACTGGACAAATCTATGGTCCAGTCATAGGCATAGGACACTACACATATCAATCAGACCTGGAGGGTGTGATTGCAACACCCTACATCCTACATGGTTTTGCATTGTTTGATTGATGTGTTTACAATATTCGTATGAAATATATAAAGACATTAGAGTAATCCATAAAGTCACGAGATTAGGGGTAGAGAGCAGCCAGTTTCTGCATAAGAGGGCATCAAACACGGAACTGGGAATCCAAAATTTTACAAACCAAATAACTGGGACCCAAACTAGTTTGTTCGCCAATTTTGTTGGTAAACTTAGTTTCATCCTGTCTTTCCTTTTTCCTGAGCGCTTCCACTGCTGCTACATACATTTTCATTGCTCTTACTTGTACAACTACTATAATTACTCTCAAACCTTGTGCATTAAATGCTGAGTTAGGACCACTGAAAGAGGGGATAGGGGGTGAAAGCGAGGGTGACTTTCCCAATAACTTTATTACCTTATCTAACCTTAAAAAGTAAGGTGCTACCCTTTAAAAAAATCTTTGTTGAGCAAATTTCAGCCCTGAACTACAATGGAATCCAATGGCAGGCATGAGGTATGACAAGTACAGTCTGTGACGCAGGTGACCTGAAATGGTGGGCAGCTCACAAAAATCTAATTGGAGATGAGACTATTTTTCAAAGGATTGCTCAAAATTGGATGGCCCTGAGTTGTAAGCAACTTTTTAAAAATTGGCAGCTTCAGCACAATTTATATTATTTTAAAAAAATCTGAAATTTTCAAATTTTACTTTTCTCCAAAAAAAATTTATGAAGGAAATTGAAGAATCTTTTGGAATGTTTAATTTTTGAAATGAAATCTTGAAATTTAATTAATTATTTGACAGACAGGTGCTAAAGTTGGCCCCTAAGTACTACAGTGTTCAAATGGGGGCCTGCCAGACCATCTTATTTCAAATAAATAAGTGTGTTTCGACAAAACCTGTCAATTATCAGTCATGGTACCATAATACAATGGCCGCTTCAACACATGTCCATTGAATAATTAATTAACGTTTCAAGATTCCCTGTTGAAAATATAAAATATTCTTGAATATTACTATAGATTTCTCTGTTTTTTCTTCATAAATTTTTTTTCTTTGAAGAAATTATTTTTTGAACATTTCTGCAAATAATTTGAATAATGTTGAAGCTACCAAGGTACTCCCCTAGGTATTCATTTTCCCTGAAAGAGAAAACATGGACCAATATTGGTAAGGCTCACACTGGTAAGGCTCACACTGGTAGGAAGAAGTTAAAATAAGCAAAAGGTCCTTACAATACTGAAGGCCAGTACAAAAGTATTGCATGCTTCTTTTTTTCCCTCGCTGCCCATTTTCTTGTTCAAGATTTGTCAGGAGATGCCCAGACACATTTTGGTGCTGCCCACTACAGACTTTTATTATTTAGGCCTTTAATATACAATTAGTATTTAATAGATAAACCCAAAATGTGCCTAACCAGACCCAAAGTCTATTATTATGGGCAGCACCAAAATGCGTTCAGGCATCATTCATCTCTTACGAGAAAAAGATGGATCAGGCCTGCACTAAGGACCACCAAAGGATGAGGAGTGGGTTATTCCCAAAATAAGCAAACTGCCCAAGCTGGAGCCAGAGCATAGGGGTGCTTATTTTCAAAACCCCGAGCGGAACTTCCAGGCAGTTAACTGTAGGAGAAGGGCCTGAGTACAGGCCCTTCAGTGATTTGAGATCTGTGCCCAGGCTGGTAGGCCGGGAACAGGTCGAAAATCACGGAAGGGCCTGTACTCAGGTTTCTTCAGGCAGGTAATGGAGCTGAAAATACAAAGGAAAAATCCAGGCAGTCCTTTGCGTGAGGGGAAACCTCTAATAATATAATATAAAATGGTCATGTGAACCTTGGCCTGCCATTGGCTAGAAATGAAAAATAAACCCCCAAAAAAAGCAACTCTGCTGCCACTGGTGACATCAAGATGACTATGGTAGCCTGACGTCATCATGTAGTTAGGTAGATTTTAAATTTTTTTTCTAGTGGGGGAGACCAAAAAATACCAAAAAAAGCTAAAAATGAAAAATTCGTATATTCTAACGGTCCAGATTCTCCTAAGGTGGGGGACGGACGGATGGATGGATGGATTGATAGATAGGTAGGTACGTAGGTATCTTCTTTACTCCAGCTCATGATGTAGGTACGGCAACAATTTCATGACAGCTTTTTGTTATGGGAGTGCGTTCCTGGAAAGTTCCCCTCCATTTTTAGGGTTACCCAAAAAGTAAGCTAGTGTTCAGGAACTTAAGTAACGCCACTTTTGAGATCGGCTCTCAGAAATTTCTGGCAGGAGACTTTGCAATGAAATGCAAACCCTAATTTGTCCTGTCGATGAGATAGGTAGCTTTATTTATAGTGAGCACTTGTCAAGCTCTTTTGGTGCCACCTGTTGTTGGTGGAACAATGTGATAATTGGAAAATAATTTAGCCTATGTGAGTGGGCAAGACTAAAGACACAATATACGCCCCCTCCCCCCAAAACAAAAAAAGAAACAACTTTTTGACACTACTCCTGTATTATTTTCAACTTAGGGTGTTTCCATTGGGAGCACTAAAAGAGACCCCCCCCCCGGCCGGCACAAAAGCTATTTCCGTGCATTTTTGGGCTTGTCTTGTTGTGTCAATAGTAGTCAAATAATTTATTTATTTAGCCTAAAAAGAGTGTCAATCCATGTAGCAAAATCATGTGGCTTTGTGCAAGGCTAAGCATTATCAATCACTTTTTGCGCTGGACAAAACTCGTTAGGGGAATGTTTAGTGTCTCATTTCAATTTAAGTCCCTAAGGTTTTAAAGAATGTGGTACAAACTAAGGTGTATTGGGTCATCTTACTTATACCATATTAACCAACATTAACTCTGATTAAACTACTTTTTTGTCTAATTATTAAAGTTATTCATAAAGTCACCCTCTCTTTCACCCCCCTATCCCCTGTGCTTTCACCCACTATCCCTTCTTTTGGTGGTATCCGCAAAGTAAGGAGATTTTATTAAATCTCGGTACGAAATGCTGAAACTCAGCATTTACTGCACAAGGTTCGAGAGTAACTATAGTAGTTCTACAGGTACGAGCAGTGAAAATATATGTAGCAGCAACGGAGGCGCTCAGGAAAAAGGAAAGAGAAGATTAAACTCAGTTTACCTCCAAAATTGGTGATAAAAACTACTTTGGGTCCCCGTTATTTCGTTTTGTAAAATTTCATTCCCAGTTACACATTTGATCCCCTATTATGCCGAAACTGGCCGTTCTCGCCCCCTAATCGCCTTTATTATGTAAGAGATTTTTTTTATAGTTGAAGGTTGTCTTGCTAATGTTTTGTTTATTAATGAAACAGTCTTTATATGAATGCGGCTTGGATTTCCCATCCTTCAATAAGAGGTCTCTTTCATGGTGTTATTGAGCACATCCGCCCATGAGATATCCATCAATTAAAATCTGTTCATGGTAATGAATGCATAATGATGCATGATGTTGTTTGTGGTGTTTTTGCATCCATTCCAAATGAAGTCAATTTCTATGCAATTTAAAAGCAATCACATGTTTTTCTTTTGTGTTTTGTCTTAGTTGGCACAAATAAAACCCAATCCCTATTGCACAAAGAAAAAAAATGATAGAAAACAACCCTAGGATATAAGGAAATAAGTGACATCAAGAATATTGAGAACAAGGAAATTTTTGCAGATTTTTGTAGGAAGATTGGTTGTATAACTATGACCACACCAATGATTTTTTGGGGGAAATTTTGTCAAAAGGAAACTTACTATTTTTAAAGGAATATTTTGTCATTATTTCCCATTTTAAAAAAATTGTTGAATTGTGATAGAAAAATGATTTTTTGAATAGGGTGTCACCACATTCATGTTTACTACCTACGCATTTAATACTTTTCTAAAAAACAGTTGTTTGTTAAATCAAAATCTGCCTAGGTATGTCTGCCACCCTAGTTCCATTACGGAATTGAAAAAAAAACATTAAACAATATTTTTCTTTGGTTCAAAAGATCTTGCCAAGTATTATGATAAAATGAGGCCATATTCACAAATAAAGATTTGTAATATAAGTTAAGTCATTTGAAAAGTTAATAATCAAATTGCTGACATGACTATCGACCATTTGGATAACAATTTAAAAAGTCAAATCACCTTTGATTGAAAAATATGAAACATTTTTGGAAATATTTTTTAAAGGGATGTTATTATTTTTTTGAAAATTTTCAATTTGGATGTGAAATGAAAAATTTATGAGCTTTCCAAATTGCTAGACTTATAATTTGGTAGTTTTGGACTTTCACTTTGAAATTTTGAAAAGAATGACCATTTCAATGTAGCCCATGCAAAAAATGACACATTATATCATAAGGAAGAAAATGATGATTCCTCATAAGTCTAGGCCATGGTGAGTTTTGTGAATTCATGGATTAGATTGTGATTTGTCCATGCCCATGTCCCATTTTCATTCCAAAACACTAATTGTCTTTTTTCCTTAGTTTGTGTAGTTTGATGTGACTATGAGTTCAAGTTGAAAAGCTTGTCTTAAATGTATTGTGGAACTCCCACACAACCTCTTGTCTCAATGCATCAAGCTAGGAAGTGTGACCAAGGTTTTCAAATATTATGTAATGTTTTTTATCAAAAAGTTTGCTTTGATACCTTATGTTTAACAATTAAGGACAAATTACAACTTTTCATACAAGCACACATGGAGATCAATCTAGAATATCATTTAGCTTGACATAGGTAATTGTTCATTCTATCACCGATATTTTCACATTAATCGTGAAACACTATGTTTAAAACCATATTGGAGGATGCTAGCTCATGGTTTTTGCATTGCTTGTTGCCATTAAAATCAAAGGAAAATTCAATCAAACATAAAGGGTCCAATCACCTTTGTAGCATAAGGATTTTGATTTAGAGTTGGAAATTTTTAATGTTTTCATGGTAGTGAAAATTGTCAACATGTATCAAAACAATTTTTTTTTTATGTGTGCATTTTTGAATGTTAAAACTTATAACATGCACTTATTCTCAAGTTTAAATGATCCTCCTTGCAAGAATTTGTAATGCATTATAAAATTTTGGGAAAGGATAAAATTAAGATTATTTTTTAATAGTAGAAAAAAAAGGCCATGAATCCTTTATTTGTCAATTTTCATTTATTTTTAAATCTTGATGTTAGTAGTAATGAATTACAAGCTACAAAATTGTGTACAAATTCCTTTTTGATGTTCCAATGTCTACTTCAAAGGTTAATGAAACTTTGCATTTGAACTATTAATGTTTCATTACATTGTTTTCCAAATAGGAGGCCATCAAGTCTTTAACTCGGTGGAAGGACCATGCAATAAACGTTCCCAAATGTTGCTCTTTGGCTAAATAGATTTCTTGTCATGTTGATATTTCAAATTGAAATTGAATATATATTTTCTATAGTGGGGTGTTCATGAACTTGCAAAAGTGTTGTTTTGGAATTATTATCAGTGATATATTAATCATGATTTACAAAAACTAATCGAACGATGCAATAGAAAGTTGTCTTTTGCAACCTTAATTTTTAAAATTTGCATAGGTAAAACTAATTGGTGAACAAAAAGACTTAGGAAAGGTTGGCCATTTTCAAAGGAATAACTAGTTGATGCACTTGCATTTGGGATATTAATGTTGAAGGAAAATAAAATTGCAAGTTGGTAACAATTACTATATATATTGAATTTAGTTGTTTAAACATCTCATGAGGTTGTAAGTTACAAAGCAAATCTCATTTGGTTTTATACACTTGATTTGTTATGCAAATCATGAATGGTGCAAATCAAAGTTTTAATTTTGACTTTTGACATTTGTTTTTCATTGCATTTTGATTTATGATCATTTGGTTGCATGCATCAAAATTCATTAGCTAGATTGAATCATGACCCATTTATATGCATGTGTGCATTTGTAAACTATTTATGTGCATACGGACTAATTTTTGCTTCATGACCTATTTCTAGATGTGTGCATTTGTGATTTTGTTTTGCACATGAAAGTTGTAAATTCAAATTTTTAATTCAACTTTTGATGTGTTTCACTTTGTATTTGTTATGGCATTTCAATATGTGGGTTTAGGGTTGATGCCTTTTTGTGTGTATTTTATTGTGTTTCCACCCAAAATAATAAAATTGATTTTTTAATGGATAATTTGAATTAAAAATAATTAAAAATGGTATAGCTATTTATTGCATAAAACTATTATTGCTATTGTAAATTGTTGACATAAAATAAGTGACATAAAATATCCACCCTTCACCTTCTTTGTGTTGCAAACGATTTGTCATCAATGTTTCAATGAGATGTGAAATCCCATAACATTAAACTTATAAAACTTACAAGAAGGCTATTTCAAAAATTTGGGCTAGTGATTGAAAATGTGTGATTCTAAAATATGGGCACCATATATTATTAGAATTTTCATATAAACTAATAGCAGAATGAAAATTTCATTAACAATTTCAAATAATGCTCGGATAATAATGATATGTACCTTATTATTTAAAAGTCATCAACAACATGCATAATTATTTTTAAGGTGATTGTTTGTTAGAACATGTCATTCATTTCCATCTTCATAGTGTGCTATACAAATGAGTTTCCATGGATGTTTTATTGACATTGAAACCTCAAACATTACCCAATTGAATCATAAGGTCTTAAAAAACTTGGGTTGATAGTTATAGAAGTTATTTTATAATGCATTGCAATTTAATGGGATTCCAAATTCACTCAGTTTTTGCACAAGCTAATATGAACATTATATGATCATTAATGAGTTTTCACAAGATTGTGATAATCATGGTATGCACCTATCTTTACTTGGTGACTTGTCTTGACCATCTTGTTTAACTATTCAAAACTATGATAGTTGGTTCAAAGGTATCATCACCTTCAAACCTAGAACATGAAACAATGATCAGACTTTTGTACACCTTACATTAAGAAAACAATCAACATAATATTTCACAATGAACTATAGTGTTTATTTTATTTTTAAAATTAAAAATTAAAAAAATGTTTTCAAATTAAAAAAAAT
>Ga0116229_10009527_pt1 | contig 14796 bp, 11 predicted proteins | sample S1TSphgellanicum_3_FD_87313 | JGI IMG/M metagenome (GOLD analysis project Ga0116229, IMG submission 87313) | Host-associated microbial communities from peat moss isolated from Minnesota, USA - S1T2_Fc - Sphagnum magellanicum MG | ecosystem: Host-associated > Plants > Peat moss > Unclassified... | reverse complement strand
TGTTCTGAAGAGGTTTGATAATATTATGATCAGGTCAACCGAATCTTAGTCTGAATAATCGATAAAATACACATGGGCAGAAAGTACACACCCATAAAAATATTGGAAGAAAGAAAATCTTACTTTTGGAAAAAGAAATGCGATAAAGATATATGAAGAGAGAGGTAAAACATTTGTAAATTACATGACCCCTTTTTTCTCTACATAATATAAACGATTTTTCGGATAAGAATTAACCGCATTTTTTCGAAAAAAATTGAGTCTTTGTTTTTTACGACGGAGCCAATGTCAAAATAAAAAAAAAGACTGAAAGAGGAGAAAGAAAAAGAGAAGAGAGAGAGGGAGGGGGGGGGGGGGGGGGGGGGGGGCAAAGAGAGGAAAATAGTCATGTTGGCAGATGAAACTGTAGAATTGGGTGGGTGCTAAAAACAAAAGAAAAGGTTCCACTGGGCAAGACAGACTAAAGAACTGATATTCCAAGCAGAATCCATCATTAAGATATCTTCAGAAGAAACTGAGAAAGTCTCAAGATACATGAAAACGCAGACCAAAAAGGGTTCAAAGGGGGGCTTGATGAAACATTACCACTCCCTTCATATCCAGTATTGTCAGTGTCTGAGAAATATTAGTGCCAGCCTTCTTGGAGCATGCCGGAATTTTCCAGTCTATCAGAATCTCCCACTCTTTGACGTGATACAGGAGCATGCGGTCCATGGTTGTGACTTTGAGAAGCTCGTCTACCTGCAACTGGCCTAACCTTTCGATGTACACAGGGCGGCCCAGCTTATCGGTTTTGTGATGAAAGTGGGGATATAGCTCCTTTATTGCATCTCTTTCTGGAAACTGGAAGGTCTGCCATACAGAACGAATCACACCAACTTCAATGGAAAGGGAGAAGTATTCCCTGGGCGGCCTTCACGATGTCGTCGTCGCTCATAGAATCATGTCTGGTTCCGCTATAGACTTTTCCAGCACAACAAAGCTTCATGGCAGGAAATCTCGTTGCGAGCAATTTGCAAATCAGGGAATTCAAAGGCCGGGGGCATCAAGATCTTACCTCTTTAATAGTGTCTGCTCCAATTTCTTTTCGCCATTCCAGCATGGCCTCAAACATGGCTTTCGCTTTTGCAATATTGAAAGCTCTAGCACGCAGAAAACGGAGCAAGGAGTTGTCATCATCTCGTTTGCGGATTAGCCCTTCCTCGGTCAGAATGACTCGGAATCTATTGAGTGTCTCTTGCTGCAATTGCATCAAATCTTCGGGATGAATGCTCATCGCGTCGTCATCTCCGCTGGACGAAGCTCCTGATTGTTGGTTGTTAGAAGAGGCACAGTGGCACAGATCATGAATCATCACGACAGACAGGCGGCTTCGAGAGAGATATGGCAGGCGTCACGAGTGCCGAGACCACCAGAAAACGCGGGAGGACGAGACGAAGTCTTATGAAATAAATTCACAGATCTCTCTCTCTCTCTCTCTCTCTCTCTCTCTCTCTCTCAAACCACAGATCTCAAAAGCATTCTTGATCAGAATTTTTTCGCGAAACGCTGAATCACTATCGTCGTCAGCAGCCTACTCCACCAAAAAACTGCTTCATCGATAAGAACACCACCTTTCGTCAAGACTGCGAGCAGCAAGGAATGTAGCTTCAAGAACTACGTATCGAGACCTCAACAAAAATCCAAAATCCCCTCTCACGACTTCACATTACCGTTTTTTCTTCAGCACCCAAACCAAGCACCTCGATAAGCTTAAGAGAGCCTGATATATCTGTCCTCTCACAAGAATGCAGCGACGCGTAGAAACACCAGACACCAGCAGCCTGCGTCCAAGCTTCACAGTCTCCCGCCACCCGTTGTAAAACACACACTAAACAAAGAGACAAATACCAGCAATGATGATGATGTCGATGTCCAAGCAAGCGTGAAGAGAAAGGGGGGCGGGAGGAAGGGGAAGAAAAACATGCATTCGATGCTCCCGGCGCCCCGCAAAACCACCACACTGACAAAAACAAAAAGAAAAACCTCTGCCAAATCTTTTTTTGTCAGTGCAAGGCGGCGATGCCACAGACTCTCAAAAACAACAAATTAGCAGAAGAAAGGACCTTAGAGAGGATTGCAGAACAGCAGCTTCATCACAACAGTCGCGTGCGTTGTGGTGCACTTGCAAGGGAGGACGCTCAGACAGACCCCAGCAGCTCCTGCCTGCCTGCCAGCCAGCGGACGGAAACCCACCGCAGCACGGGTGCACGGGTCCCACACCCGTTGTCACATGTAATCATTCGTCTCAATCAGCCTTTTTTTCTGGCTATATAAAATAAATATAAAAACAATATAAAAATAAAGAGTGCTAAAATCATGTGATTTTTTGTGATTTTTCAATAGCCATAACTCGACCAAAATTTAAGAAAAAATTCCAGATTTCTATACATGGTTCAAGTAAGTAGCCAAACATGTAGTAGAAGGATGTTGAAATTTTTTCACTTCCATATTAAGCTTGTAGGAAAATTAAAAATAGAAATCTGGAAATTTTTCTGAAATTTTGGTCGAATTATAGCTATTGAAAATCTCAAAATGAACTCGATTTTAACAGTTTCCTTTTTAATTTCGATTTCTAGCCAGCAAGAAAAAGATTGATTTGCGTCCAGCAGGCCCAATGTTTTTTTGTTTTTTTTTCTTTTCAAGTTTTTGATGTTGCTCAAATGGTGATCAACAAAGAAAGATTTAGCCAAATTTGGCTACAAGCTTAATATGAATGAGAAATTTTTTAGAGGTCCCTTCTATTTTTTTTGCTACCTACTTGAACCATGCACAGAAATCTGGAACATTTTCTTAAATTTTGGTCGAATTTTGGCTGTTGAAAATTTTAAAAAGCATTGATTGAAGCAGTTTTTAATTTTTCTTAATTTGGATGTTTGGCGGCTATATATAGCCATTTTTTTAAAAGGCTGATTCTCCTCTGCTGGGACAGTGTTTCTTTTCCTCTTAATTTTGTGATGTTGCTCGAGTGGTGATCATCCATAAGTATATTTAGCCAGATTTGACAATATTCAAAATATGAAAGTAGGAACACCTTAAGCACCCTTTCATATTATAGGCAATTGTGGTAAATTTTGGTTATTTTGTAATTTAATAAAATCCTCTTTTGTTTTACGATTTTTAAAAAAAAAACTTAGAATGTGTGATAGACAAATTTAGTTAGAAACAGGATATAAAAGTTTAAAAGTTAAACCATCCTTCACATTTTTAGCTACATGCTAGAACCCAATAAAGAAATCTGGCGATTTTTCAAAAAAAGTAATCGAAATTTGGCGACATATAAACAAAAATCCCCATACTTTTAGCCATTTTGACAAATAATTAGCCAAATGAGTAAATTTATCCAGAAGAAAATTTAAATATAAAAAACATCTCCACACCTGGCCAGCCTCATTGCAAACCGGGGTCGCCGCCTTTTACTTGGGAGCTGATATAGTTACCTATCCGAGTGTTGGATATTTCGTGGTCTCAGTTTTGGCTAAACCTCTCCCCCAAAACCCATAAATTTGGCTAAACTATAACCCTGTTTTTTTGAAATTTTAAATTGAAAATGTGAGCAAAAGTGGCACCAGAGAAACGGCAACGGCCGATGACGGCAGATGGCCGTTGGCAACAGACGGCATCCGTCCGTTGACACGAATGGCTTGGGCCTATAGTGAGACAGAGGGGCTGCACGCATGATTAATTTAACAACGTGATTGGTGGTCAAAAAAGTATAAAACGTCTGTGCCATGGACGGAATATTCCCTAATCTTTTAGAGTAGGTAAGACTGGGTTGCATGTAGATCTCTAAATAATTGCAATCTCTGGGGCCTATCTGGTCCAGTGCAAATGGGAGTTGTTGTGCAAAGCCTCAAAAGAGTGGGGCCTTCCCAAAATAAGGGGCCAAGGAGGAGACGATAGGCAACACAAGATGGCTCTCCATGCATTTGGGCAAAATCCCTCTCTCTTTGTGAAATTTACCAATCATAAACATTGCTAAGAAAATTTGTAGTGTTAGGTTACGCTATGTTATATTATTTATTCTTTCAGCTCCACCTTGGGAGTTCCGAATTTCAGTAGCGCCACGCTCATGGTGTGTTACCCTACACATAAACATCTTGCATTGCTGCAAAGGAGTGGGTTCTTATGCCCACTTTTTAAGAGGGGGAGGGATCTTAGGCCGATATCAAAAGACTAAGGCCCACTTTAGATGCGGGTCCAAGATCTGGGGACCAATGAATTCAAGCAATCTTATTGGTCAAAAGCTTTAAATTGGTCCCCAAGGCCTACAGACAAGGGTCCAAGACCAAAAAGTGGCAAATTGAGGCTAAAACTACATGGCACCGGTTTTGGAGGGAAAATCAATTGCTTCAGACCAAAAAAAAAGTGCTAAAAGGAGAGCTCCTGATTTGGAGAACCAAGAATCATGCTAAGGACCAAGGTACAGTGCAACTCAAGCTTTCAATCTGCTTCAAGTCAGTCCAAATTGGTTCGTAGGAAATTGGAACCTGAACCCTTGTCTAAAGTGGGCCTAAGAGTAGGTGTAAGATCCGTCCTCTTTTCTAGGAGAGATAATTCATGCATATAAGGTGTCCTCTAGTACAAAATTTCTTCCAGTTCTATCGATTTAGTGAGACAGCTTTCATTGCCTTTCTGATTGAGGTTTTTTTCTTTTAAGGTAACTTTTGTCCCTGGTGGAAACCACCAACAACAACAAGGGGTGTGTCACACTGTGGCCATGCCATTTACATTCAATTAAGGCAAAAGAAGAACTATGGAAATTCAAATATTTCACCATGAAAAAACATAATCTAAAAAATAATCCTGAAAAAATACCAAAATCCTTCAAGATATCATAACTCAATAACTAATCTCAAGTTTCAACACAAGCCAAAATATCATCTTTCAAAAATCCTCATATAAAAATAGACCTATTACCTAGGGGTCAAAATCCCTTAAGCTACTATACTCTATAACAAATCTAAACACAATATACTCGCGGCCACCAAACGATTGCTGAAGTGCCTTACCCTAAGGTCAGTTTCATCATTAAATAATCCTCAAAATCATGAAATGAAATCTTGTGAAAATATCAAGTTGACATGCTGGAAATCATCATAATTATCATAGGCTACACTCTGAATAATTTCACTACTCATATCACAATATTATAGTAGATGATGAAAATATATATAATTTTAAATTTTAAAAAAGAAGTTATTTTTTGAAAAAAAAAATTATTCATTTTGTCAATGTGGAAACTGACCCTAGGCTACAGTACCAAAGTAATGTTACCTTTTCATGAAAATAAGTTGTTTTTTTATGGACCTGTGTTCTCCAATTCTGGTTTGTGGACCAGTTCCATGTTCGGCTCTTTGGGTCAATTTCAGGTTCCCAGACTGTCGGTTCTAAATGTTGGCGAAAAAGAAAAAAAACCTAGACTTGGCATTCAAACTGGATCAAGAACTTAGGGTCGGTTAGAACCAGATACAACCTGTAAAAATGTTTTATTCAGGTCTTAGTTCTTGAATTATTTTTCTAATTCAGGGTGAGGTTAGACATGTTGTTAATTTGTGTAAAAGTTTAAAGCATACAAGTTTTTTAATAATGAATTTGGGAGTGGGGATGGGGGGTTTGGGGCTAGGCATGGAATTATTAATTTTTGGAACAAGTTTCAAGTTAAAAAAATTCTTTTCTTTTTTTTTTCTTTTTTTTGGCTTAGGTATGTAATTAGTATATGTCATTGTACAATGCTAATAAGAATTAGAAAATCTTTCAATTTTATCGGATTTTTTTGACAAGATGTAATTATAAAATCTTCCCTTTTGGGCTATGCATAGGTAGGTAAAACCAGATCCCCCTTAGGAACCGGACTCACTCAAAAAGGACCAGGAACAGGGAGTGTAGAAATGTGAAGAACTGGGTGCCATAACCAAAACCCAAAGGCCTACAGAACTTTAAAATTTTCCTTGGACCTCAAGGTTTTCTCAAAGTACCCAAAACAAAACAAAACAAAAGTTCACCCAGATTGACAAGCTAGAATGAGACAACATTGAAGGTTGACCTTTCAGTGAACTGCCAGAAAAAGTTGAAACTTGAAACCTTCCATCATCCTCACCATTAGGCTATAGTCCTTCCTCCAAAGATGGGTAGTCTAATTGTTGGGTACAACAACGGTTGTTGGGTACTTTGCATCTCTACCTAGTTTCGTGAACCAAATTTTAACCTATATTTTGGGTTTGGCAATAACAACTTGTCTTTTAGTTGGCGTTTCAGGAAGGAATGTACGCAAGGTGAAATTTTTAAATCTATTGGCCACCCAAAAGGTGCTTCAAGTAGGGAGCCACGGTTACAATCTAAACAACTCTCTTTCTATTTCCTTGTTTCTTTCCTGTTTCATAGAAAAGAAATACTTCCATGGGAACATGAGAACATATATAACTTTTCTATGAGCCTGAGGGTGTTCCAAAACATCAGAAGAATGCACTCCTATGAGAACCTCCCCTACAACCAAATAATAATAAGTCATTGGTGTTGGCAATGGGCTTTTACCCTACACATAGGGCTTTCTACTGGTTTTAGAAAACTTAGTAGGGTTCACACTTCCCCCTCCCCACGTGTGTATGTATGTTCTTTGAGCTAAAGTTGCATGATTGCATGAACTTTACATGATGCAGACATCCTCCTTTCTTCTATATATCATAAGCTACTACTCATAATGAGTAGAACAGGCAAAAAAGTCACTTAGACTTGGCCTTTTTGGCTCATTCATTGCTAATAGAACTACTCGTCCTAACTCCTAGCGCCAGCAATATCTCTAGCACGCATGTCCTCTTTGTGTTAGGGTAGTGTGGTCAGTCACCTCCCTCTCACTCAGTTCACCTCCTTTCTTTATGGGGTCTGAAGATCAACTGTAGAAAACTAGCAGGCGCACCCACAGTCCTTGAAAATCGCTAAAAACAGGTGAAAATTGAGAAAAATATGCCCCTCTAAAGTTCAAGGGGTCGAAAATGATGAAAAGAAAAACCTTTCATTCACATGGCAGCCCATGAGAGTTTATTTTACCACCTCAAATCAAATAGTCATATGCTAATTAATGGACTCTACCTATTATCATCACTAATGTGGATGAAGAAAGCAAACCATCAATGTTCTCAAAGTAACTATCGATTTTTAAACATATGTTTGAGATCTAATCTAATTTAGAGTTTGAAATTCAATACTAATGAATGTGAGATCATCATGTTCACCAAAACCCTTGTGCAAGTTTATCAAAGTCTATGGGCACAAGGTGTTCCATTTTTCTCATTAGTTGCATCAATGGTCTCAATTAAAGTGTGTTTCCAAGCTTGAAATATTCTAACTACTACACCTCTTACTCATAAGTTGTTGCCCTCCTAATTGTTGTGATCTTGTGTTCCTCTTGATCTTTGTGGTATTATGTTCTTCCTAATCATCATGCATTTATGCTCTTTTTGGTTATTGTGATCTTGTGTTTTTCATGGTTACCATTGTGTTATTGTTCTTCTTGATTGTTTATGGTCTTGGCATTCCTCCTTTTCGCCATAATCTTGTGTTCCTTCTAATCACTATGGTTTTGGTGTTCTTCCTAATGATTGTGGTCTTGTGTTCCTCCTAATCACCATGGTTTTGGTGTTTCTCCTTATCATCGTGGTCTTTGTTGTTCCTCCTTATCACCATGGTATTTTATTCCTCCTTGTTATCATGGTCTTGTGTTATTCTTGGTCATCATGGTCTTGTCATTCCTCTTTATCACCATGGTCTTTTGTTCTTCATGATCGTCATGTTCTCATGTTCCTTTTGATCATTGTGATTTTATCGTTCTTCCTAGTTGTTGTGATCTTGTGTTCCTTTTGTTCACCATGGTCTTGTGTTCCCATGTTTATAATAATCTTACATTCTTCATGATTGTCATGGTCTTCTATTCCTTTTAGTCATTAGGGTTTCGTTGTTCCTCTTTGTTTTTGTGGTCTTGGGGTTCCTTCGAATTGCCTTGGCCTTGTGTTCCTCCTTATTGTTGAGGTCTTTTGTTTTTCCTAATTGCCATGTTTTTCCTAATTGTCATGGTCTTGTGTTCCTCTTGATTTTTATGCTCTTGTTTTCATCTTAATCATTGTGATCTTGGTGTTCCTTTTGATTGCCATGGTCTTGTGTTCCTCCTAATTTGCATGGTCTTCCATTCCTTTTGATTGACATGGTTTTATGTTCCTTTTGATCATTATGGTCTTGTGTTCCTCTCAATTGATGTGGTTATGTAATCTTTTTGTTCATCATGGTATTGAATTTTAAAATTTTCCTAATTGTGTTCATCTTTTACCTTGCTTGAAGTTCTTTTATTTAATTTGTTTGTTCTTGATGCCTTTAATCATTAAAATGCAACAACCATGTTACTTAGCACCCTTGTGCTTGTTGCCTAACTATCTAGCCTCTTGTTAAAACATGTTATGCATTCAAGATTCACATCCTTATATCTACACAAATCTACTCACAAGCCTACTTGAAAGTCTTAGTGGAATTTGTCACCTTTTTCCCTTACAACTATTGAAATTCAAATTGTACCAAATCATGTTTTTAACACATTTATCAACAACTTTTTGAACCATTTGATCTATTGATGTATCTATCCTTCTTTTAAATCACTTATCTTCCCTCTCCTTTCACCTTCCTTTTCTAATTTCTTCCACAACAGCCTTGTCAATGGGTTTTTTCATTAGGATATCTAGTTTTTGAACAAATGCCACAACATGTGATTAAGAGTAATCAACTAATGGTTATTTTCCCTTTGTATTGCAAGTAAACAAAATATGAAAGCAAGTTGTGCAAACACATGGATTCCTAGGTCAAACTTGGAAGAGGTTGAATTTCTTACAATAGTTCAAGGTTATTTTCATCTAGGTTTACAACATTGATTTTTCTTGATTACTTTTCAATCACTATAGGGCTATGAGGAATATCATAAAGAAATCAAACACAATTTTTTGAAACATTGCACCTTAATGATTTCACCTTGGTAAAAGTTATTTCACTATAGGGTCAATATGTAAACCCATCATGTTTCAATACTAATTGACATAATTCAATATTATAATTTGTTATGGTAAATAGGTTTACTTTTATGTTGTTTTTTCAAATACCCAAGGCTATTTTAGGTTATATCTTATGTTATTTTAAGCTACCTTAGGTTATTCTAAATTATATCTTAAATTATTACAAGTTATTATAAGTTATACTTTAAAAAATCATAGGTTATATCTTAAATTATTATAAGTTTTCTACTTTATATTAGTTGAAGCCAAATTATTTAACTAACCCTAGAATGTTTAGGTGGGTGAATGTTTAGGATAAATAATCTAATGAAGGTTTTTAGGTGCCTAGCTTAAGTTCAAAATTAATTATTAATGAAATTATTATTATAGATTTCATTATTAGTGAATTTGATTAACTATTGGTGAATTCAATTAACTATTAATGACCTCACCTATCCATAATAATTGGTCTTTATTTAATAGAGGGTTGACCACTTTCACCATGATAAATTTGTTCAATTTCATTCAAAATCTACTAAAACACATAATGAACTTGGTAGGGTTGTCACCACATTTGTGCATTCATCATGATGTAACAAACACATTTGGGTGTAGACATAGTTTTGCATCATTTCAATATAGGGTCAACCTAGTTAATTTAGGTCAAAACAAAATCGGGCAACCAAAAACAAATTAGGGGCAACCAAAAATCACATTATTCGATCACCCCGAACCTTGTGGCAATTAAAACAACTTTTAGTCACCACAGTCCTATGGTGTTCGAAATTCTTTTTGTTAATAATAAAACAATTGGCAACCAAAAAATTTTGGCCAGGAATTTTCTTTTTCAATTACTAGATCAATGATGGAATTAAAATGTAGTCCATTGGATGGTTAAATTTTTTTGGAAGGCAACTAAAATTTTTTCAAGCACTGCCCAAAAAATTAGAACCATTGACTTTTGGTCACCACAATCAACAACTAATTTTTTTTTCAATCACCTAGTTTGACAACCAAAGGTGATTGAAACTTTTCAGTTGCCTAGGTTAGTGACCGAAATTTTTTGGGTAATGATAAAAAATATTTAATTGTTGGATCAATGGCCATCTAATGACTAAATTTTTTTAAGCAATTCTGAAATGTTTTTGGACAAACTAAAAAATTTTGATCATTAACCATGGCGATCAAAAGTTGATGATCGAAACTTTCCAATTGCCCAATTTAATCACAAGAGAATTGAATATTCCATTGCCAATCCTATAGTGATTGTATTTGTTTTCAGTCACCATACATATAATGGGGGCAGCTTGGGTGTAATGATTTTTTTCCTATGTCAATTTTGACGAATGTGACTAATGCATTAACATGAATGTCGATGTGATGCTCGATACAAAATGGTCGTGTCACATTGGTTTTGATAACCTTGGAACTTGGATGCATATCGATGTAATGAAATTAATTACATCACAAAAATGAAAAGAAAAAAATGTAAAGAAAAGGATTGTCCTACCTTTATCGCGTGACATTCAAAAAAAGAAGAAGAATATTATTCTTTTCCTTCCACATCCAATAACATAAGATGAAGAAAATCACATCCATCATTAGCAAAAGATGATTATAAAAAAAATGAAGAAAATAACACCCCCTTTAAATTGGAAAAAAAAAGGATTGTTGTTGGCAATAGTCACCTTCCCCCCTTGCTTTTCATTGTGATTTGGGTGAATAATCATTTATCTAGTAGTAGGTATTGTACTAAAAAATTACATTTTTTTGGGATAAATTTTGAACATTCTAAGTGGGTCTTCACGTTCAAATTTAACATTTCTTGGATGAAACATAGCGATAGGATACATTAAGAAGGTAAGGATACCAATGTAGGTCTAAATCACCCCCTTGTCCCCCCATATTTTCAAAATGGCTAGAAATATGTGTTCGACCTTGGTTTTCTACTTGCAAAATTTTGAAAAAAATGAAAGAGATTTATATTGGGAATTTGACATATGTTTTTATGTTTTTAACATGTAATCAAAAATGTGAAGGGTGCCATTTGCTTTACAAAAACCAAAAAAAAAATCTTTCCTCTTCCTACTAAAGTGCTTAGATGAAAAAAAGGATCATTTTTTCCCCCATCCAAAATCAATAAATGAAAAAGACCTGACCAACAATTGGGCACCACAAAAAGACTAAAATGATGATAAATAAATAAAATGTTCATAAAAAAAATGATTGTTTTGGATAATAATCACCCCCCATGCACCCTCCTTCCCCCCTTCTTTAAGTGAACCAACATAGGCTAGGGTGCACCCACACCCACATAGTACCTTTACCTTTTTGAGTGAAACCTTTTAAGGTACATTCACATTTGTAGGTAACATAAGAAATAACTTAGTAATACACAACCATTATTCACTTAACATCATTTTTTAATAAATAGTAAGCATGGCAAAATGACATGGCAAGTTATAAGGAATGTGATCATCTACTAATCATTCTCACACAATCACAATTAACAAAATATTAATATAGAAAGTGAGGTGCTAAACTTATAATCCATCATGCCCAACTCCATCATACCCAATTCCATCATTATATTGAGAGCTTATTTATTGTGAGTTTCTTTGTTGCAATCTCTAGTGATGGACACAAACCATCCATCACACAAAAATTCAAGATCAAGATTAGGGAGAGGGAGAAGCAAGGGAAGGTGAAGATATGCATGGATGTCATTTCATCAAATACAATAAAAAACATGTGTAGCATCGGAACAACATCGCAAACAACTACAACACCAAATGCAACAGTGGGAACACCACATGATAAGTAGCATTGAACATTGGAGCAATAATTGTAGTGCTTCAAACCAAGAAACACTAAAAATAGCACCAAACTCAAAGGTTAAACTTTTGACAATGACAAAGTAAATGAAAACATTTCAAGGTCATGTTTTTAATTTGATGCAAAAGAATGGAACACATAGCTTTCAAATGATTGGTCAATCTTCATTCTCAAATTGTACATGCCACGTTGAAATGGGATAAGATAATTGATGAATTGTAAAAGATCACAAAATTGAACAAGTGGGACAACTTTAGTTCTAACTATAAAAAAATCACAAATGATCATGCAAGGATTGACCACCACATTCTAGTTTGGGATTTAACAATTGAAGATTGTGATCACCACCATCTTTTTGAAACAATTCAATGAGGAATTTTACAATCCTATTCAAGCATTCTAGGGAAAAAGGGATATCAATACACTAGGACATGTAAAAGATATTATGCCAAAAGAGATGTAATTTACATGCCACCCATTACAAGATTGGATACAACAAACTCTATTGTACTTCAAACATATTTAATGCAAGAGCTTTTGGGAGATGGTTATGTGCTTAAAGATCATGAAAATAAATTTGCAAATGCAAATGTACAAGGGAGTCAACTAAATTTCATAACCTAGATGATTTGTCATAGTTCAATTAAGGAAATCCATGTTCCAAATTTGTGAATCTTACAAACATTCCATTAACACTTACAAGTAATTTGACAACTCCAATAGCTCCCAAAACATGTGTAAAGTGGAAACGATCAAATGTTTTCACCTTAGTGCTTGAAGTTATAGACAATGAAAACATAATTGATGTTATGGAACCCATGAATGTCACACTTATGGAAATTGAGAACTGTCCCAACAATGTCCATTAACAAACCACCAAGGAATAGCTAAAATATTTGAAGGGTAGAAATAGGAAAGTGCATAAGATAAACAAGAATATTATTCATGTTTTGGCAAGTATAAATGCAACAATGTGCCATGTTTTTCTATAAAACAAATTCAATATGCCTCCAAATGTGCACATGTTAATAGTAGATTCATGATTACACAATGCAAATTCAAACGGAAACACACATCATCATTATGAAGAGAAAAATTGAAAAACGAAAAGTAGATTAATAGCCAAGTAAATGTGAAAATTTTCAAACCTTTAAATTTAGCCATGATTGTTTTTCAATTGGATAATTTTTTTTATATAGTTTGTTTGCATGTGCATTTTAGCAAAGAAATAAAGACTAATGCTATCAGCCTTCAAATTTGAGACCTACAATTTCCAAGGTATTGTTTTAGTTGAACTCTAAGTTGTGTAATTTTAAACATTTCATCATCTTATAAAAGTATTTGTTCAACTTCAACATCAATTCTTGTTCATTGCTTGTCCTTCACCCTTGCACTTGGTTGATCATTTTTAATTTCCAATTAGGCCATTAAAAGTCTAAATTATATTTTCATCTTTGCCATTCATGATCAAATTATGTAACATGCAACAACACATGACAACATCAAGTAATAAAAAGATATGTAGGCTCGTCTCAAACAATAGTTGTGTGAACATTTGTTTCAAAATCCTAAAAAAATCTTCCACAACATTGTTCTTGTGAGACAATTATTAATTGAACAATGCTTCAAGAATAATGTGATGGGCACTAAATTGCTTGTGAGGCACCATTAACCAAGGCAAAAAGGGATGCCCCTTTATCACCAAAGATATATGGCATAATCCTTTTTGGTCCATGTTTGATTACAAACAAATTTCCTTTGATGACATGCTAATACAATAAAAATATCCACAAGATTCAAACATCATTCATTGAACTAAGAACACTAACAAGGACATCTTGAAACCTTTTTGTGGTGATCAACTATTATTTGCATATATACATTATAACCTTTAGACTTGAATGAATAGAAATCAATTGCAACAAATTTTCACCTTTTATTTTTTGCAAATGGATTTGTGTTACATCAATGGTGCCATGGACTGATGACAAGCCACAAAGATCCTTGAATCCAACCATGGCTTTGACTAAATCATTCCCTTTGAGTCATTTAAGTTGAATCCTAAACACAACATTCCAACACAAAATGCACTATATTTCCCAATAATAAAAAGCTCAAAGTAATATATAAGATATTGAGATGTGTGAAGGTGAATGCACACTAAGGTGGACCAAAAATGACACATGTAGAGTCCACAATTTTACTTTTTTAGAATTTTTAATTGGAATGTTTGGTGTCTTGGGAATGTAAAATTGTCCATTTGAAAGTAGGAAATAACTGGAATACCTAAACCCTAACCTTAAAAGTTTTAAAATTGTGACACATGTTTTGGTTTGATTAGTTAAGGGAAAAGTTAGAAATGAAAACATGGGTTTTTTCAATTTTTATAATTAGTAGATCTTATGTAATGTAATAATGTCATTTTTATAAAAAACATGATTGTCAATTTTCCATTTCAATAAATCATGGACGCTATAAATTATTGGCAATCTTATAGAAACCTAATAAATTAAAATATTAAACTTGCTTGTAAATATTTATTTTAGCATTACAATAGCCTCACAGTCATACTAGAAAAAAATTCAACATTTCACAAATGTTTGTTATGTAATAAAAATTCATAAAAAATTTACGAACTATGACTCAAGATGTTATATCATTTCAAAAGTTCACCTTGTAATGAAATGATGACATTTTATTTTCAAATTTTAAAAAATTATTCTACAAGTGTTATAGATTAATTGGATGAATCCTTTTTATTATTTTCAATCATATTCCAACACATATTATACCAAATTAAAAGTTTACCTCCCCCTTCAAAAATTGCCCCCATATAAAAAAAAAAAAAAAGGATTGTTTAATGTGTAATTGCTTGTGAGCCAACTTGTATAAG
>Ga0116229_10009526_pt1 | contig 14796 bp, 7 predicted proteins | sample S1TSphgellanicum_3_FD_87313 | JGI IMG/M metagenome (GOLD analysis project Ga0116229, IMG submission 87313) | Host-associated microbial communities from peat moss isolated from Minnesota, USA - S1T2_Fc - Sphagnum magellanicum MG | ecosystem: Host-associated > Plants > Peat moss > Unclassified... | reverse complement strand
TACAATACTTTCCTTGTTTTTTCATGCCAAGTTTTATTAGCTTGAATTTGTTGTTGTGTGGGGTTTTTTGGGAGAGGAGGTTCTTTGTCATCACCAGTTATGAATTCCCAGTAGCCTTTCCCCATTAAGAAATTCATAATCCTAAATTTCCACACTTGGAAATTGTTCTTGTTTAGTTTTTCAATTGTAATTTGAGAAAGACCATCCGCCATTTCTCAAGGCAACACTCAATGTCTTCTTGGGGTTTCACAATGATTTTAATTCCTTCCTTGGGTTTCTAGGATTAGGGTTAGGGTTTTCCTTCCTTAGGTTTTTAAGATTAGGGTTAGGGTTAGGGTTGAACAAGATGGACCTTGCATATGTATGTATGTCTTGAATATTGTATGAAATTTTATACTATACATAGCTTTTACATATATGTACGTATCTCGTATAATATTTCGTATGATATTAAATACATGATTACATACCACACTTTTGTATGAAGGTCTTGATAATGTATTTGAGCTTCCCAATCTTCAAACTCCTTCCTTCAAGTTCTCCCAAGTTGTATTTGCTCCATTTCAAAAAATTGTTTTGATGTCTTCTCAAAACAAACTTCCATCATAACAACTTTGCAAAGCTACACTGCTCACATATGACTTTGGATCGATATGAAATTTTGGTGAAACATGAACAACTATGTCTACTACTTTCTTTCAAAATTTCAGCTCATTTAACTTCATAAAATGAAAGATCTTGCTACTTCCTTGAAGTCACTTCAAACTGGGACGTGAACACAAAATGATTTACAAATCGCTTTCAGCAACTTCAAACTCCTTGAAATTTTGGAAGACACATTAGATATATGTCTTTTATATCTGGTCAAAATTTTAGCTCTATTGATGTTGACCACAAAGAGTTATCATTTTCAAAAAGAACTAATTTCAAAACTAAAACTGAAACTTTAAATGCTTGGATCTTTCTCAATATAGATCCAAATGACATGAAAGTTTTCTCACATATATATTCCTTTATGATCTATATGATCCCAAAGCTATAGATCCAAAAAAGCTCAAACAAAGGAGATATGACCAAAAAACCAAATCTGGCATAGAATCGTCAAAGGTTCATAACTTTCACAAAATATATCCTTTTCTTTTGAAAATTTGAGAATGGAAGCGTCTTATAGTGTTCTATAACCTTTCCAAGTTTCACTACAAGATCTTTTCACAGTAGATTTAGATCTAGATTTAAAGATTTGACTTCCACAACCTTGATATGTCGATTTCCTCTCACCTCTTCTCTTTTCTTTTCTTTTCTTTCTCTTCACATTCTTTCCTTTCCCTGTTTCTCTTTTGCACTTGACAAACTCCTATGATATTACTAAAGACTTTCAAGCTTTAGCTCTAGAGACATTCTAGCTTTAGATCTCTTTCAACTTTCTCATTCAACAACCTAAGTTCTGATACCATGTTAACAAATAAGAGATCTACTCAAGTGCAAACATAAATCTTTATTGAAAGGAAATTACAACATGATGCTCACAACACAAAACATAACATCAAAAACTCTTCAAGGTTCTTGTCACATGAAATACATAAACTTGTGTAATGAAGAAAACAAAACCAAACCATTAACACCAAGGTATTTAACTAAAAGACCAAACTACAAATAACCAAACTAATATAAGTAAAGAAAGTAGTTCAACCTTGTGAAAGTAATAATTATTTTCCTACTCCAATAACTAATGAAACCTAACTAGTTGAGCTTGAATTCTCAACATTTGTTCACTAAACCAATGAATTAATTGTATCCCCACCAAGCCTTGTTCACTATGACTAATGAATTCACTCAAAATCTAGTGAAATCATTTGATGTACATAATCACCTTTAATCAAAATGGAATCACTTGACATACAAAAACATCTTTAATCTATTGGCCAACATAAGAGACTGTAGTTCCCAACTAGTTACCATCACCTTCCCCCCTTTCTGAATCTTTCAATTACCTTTAGGGGGTGATGGATCTAGTTTAAGAAGAGGTGGTACTTTTGGACCCCTATGATTACCTTTAGAACCAAGACATGGAAAAGGCAACACAAGTAAAGGGGTAATGCTAGCCACTATTACCTTTCCACAACATACTTAAATAATAATGGAGGTATGATTTCCATTGAAATCCTCCACCCATCATGCATTTTAGATTGTTTTAGAAAAGGTGGTAATGGCAAAGATAGTATTCCCAACCCCCACTACTGTCCCCGAAGGAATAAATAACCCTTTTAATACAAAAGGCACCTCATCAATGGAGACCAAGGCCTTGATAATAGAGATGGCCAACTTGCAAGCTACCTTCAACCAAAAAGGGGTAAATTTTGGGCATGGTGATAGGGTAGATGGAAATTATGAGGATGGACAAGGCAATAATGATGTAAAGTTAAAAACAAGTTGAAAAATTGGCCTAGGAACTCAAGTTTCAAGTAACAATCCTGGAAGAGAATTTCAACCAAGGACGACAATGGGAGGAAAAACTTTTTTATCTTCTTAAAGGAACTCAAAATTACACAATTGTTATTTTTTTACATTTGATGTTCTTTAGATGTGTGCAATATATGCACATATGCATTAGTGGAAAGATATATTTGCACTTTTCAAGGTAATCTCACTTCGCAAAATCTTGATATTCTTGGTAATGGAGATATGTCATATGTATTATCTTACGTAAAATGTATCACATGTATGTGCATCATAGGTAGATGGGATTGTAGGTTTCTACATTTTGTGTTATAGGTACAAAAAAACATTGAAAGGAAATTATTTTTGTTGTTTTAGAGCATTTTGTACAATTTTTTCTTTTGTTGGGGTGTGGACAAATGTTATTTAGTTTTTGATTTCAAAAGGAACCTTTGGTCCCAATTTAATTAATTAATTAATTTTTAAACCTCTAGTTCAAGAGGTTTTAATTTTGAGATTGGTTTTTTGGATAATTTAAAAACTTTTGGTTCATGTCATTTTCACAAAGAATTTAAAGCCAATCCAATTTAAGACCAAGTCTAGTTCCATTTCCATTTCACACAACCAAATACATTTTTTTGGGTGTAATATTAGTTTGATTGTAATAATTAATTATGTAAAATCAATTAGATGTAATAAGCTTAAAATGTAGGGCCAAACATATACCTTATAAAGTTGTACTTATTTACCTAGAGAACCTAAACTTGTTTAAAATGAAGTAGCACCCCTGATTAAGGTTCTAATTCAATTTTGACAAAAAACTAATTGCCCAATCAGGTTCCAATGGTGGATCCAACAAAATTTGAAACCTTTGGTTTAGATACCCTAGAACTTGACCTATAACGTTGACCTAAACTTGTTTAAATCTTAAAACCTAACAGCATTGGTTCGGATCATCGTTGAAGTCATGAGATGTAAAAATAAGTTAGATTGTTTGTGGGGCCATTGTTGGTTCTTGTGGGAATAGGTTTAGATCTTTCACATAGTGTCTAGTTTTGTATTAATTTTCCTACCAATGACTTGTGGTTTTATTGAAATTGGTGAGATATGGTTGGCTTGCAAATAAGTTTTACAAGTGACATTTAGTTTTATTGAAACTAGTGAGATATGGTTGGCTTGCAAAATAAGTTTTACATTGTGGCCACTTATGTTCAAGTGTCACATTTGCAAGTTCCAATCTTTACTTGCAACAAAGGATTCCTTTCAACATGGCCTAATTTGGGCATAGTTTAGGCTTTCTATACTAAATGGTGTTGTAAAAACACCTGAAAAGCACACTAATCCTAAGGTTACATGATTAGTTTTTGGCATCTATGGCTTCTTGCAACTAGTTGGATCCACATTATGTTACAAGGAATGATGTGACATGGGTTGCTTTCTTGCAGAATCACGGTATTACGGATCATCTCACTCACACTTGTTTTCTTTTTACAATTAAGACATTAGCAAGATGTATCACAAGCCTTACAACTGCAGTGCTCATTGCAACAACAAAATGCACACACCCACCATAAAAGTGAAACCCAAGTTACATAGTGATCCAAGGTTGATCAACAATGACAAAAGTACTAACCCTTCTGCATAGGAACCTTGGTTAATCACTTGTGCATTGGCACAGAAGCCAAACACTGATTTTCATACAAACAAACTTTTGGTCAAGCCATTTGTGCTATCTAGTTGAACTCCTGCCATCAACTTAGTGATGTCCATAGTTATGCCCTTCAACACAAAAGGTTACAGAGAGGTGATTTGCTTGAAGGCATATATCTCTCATTACGTCGCCACAAGGTGAAAATGCAACAAAGGGCATCCATCTTAATCAGGGGTTACTTGAATTTTAAAAGACTGGTGAGAACAATAACAGGGATCACAAGGGCAAAATGAAAGTGAAAGTGCAATAAACCCAACTAACAGACCTCTGCAAATCACATTGGACATATGCAGGAACCTGAAGTAATTGTAAATACTTAGTGGACATAGAGTCCCAAAGTTCAAAAAAACTGCAAAGAATGGAGTACAAGATATATCTTGGCATGTCACTCACATGCTCTTGTCATGATATATATATATGCTATGTACAATCATGCCAGACAGTAATGATGCAGTTATTACGTCAAATTGTCTTTACCCCAAGAGATGTGCCTCTAAACCAGTCCAGACTGTCCTAAATGAGGTTCCAGACATCAAAGAAATGAGTCATGTGCTGGTGGGGGTTTTGACATTGGTGCATAGGTAGATGGAAGGGGAGCATACTGGTCATAGCCAAGGTTAGGGTATCTTACATCAACTGCATGTTCCGATGTAGAATGTGTAGCTGGAGGGTCATAACTGCCACTAAAAGTGGACTGGTATTCGTTATCTGCAGATCCTGCAGTCTGCCCTCTCCTGCCTTCCTGCTTGTCCAATATGGCTGCCTTCTCCTTTGTTTTCTGGCTCACATCTGCAGCAGCCTTTGAAACCCTGGCAAAAGCCCCTGTAACCCAAGTTGCACCTGTTAAGACATACCTATTTTTCATGAGAACAGATCCTGCTGTATTCACTTTCTGCTCAGCTGCAGTAAACGCCGATCGTGTCTTTTCAGAAACTGAGAACTTCTGGTCCACTGCCTTCAGCTGTTGATTCACAGCTTGAGTACCTGCACTCAACTTCTCAGTAATACCCGTCTTTCTATCGAAGTTGGATACTGTGGCTGTTGCACTTGCTGTCAACTGGTGCTTTTCATCAAATGATCTTGCCTTACCCATCACATCCTTCCCCAAAATAAAACCTCTTGCCAACATGGTTGCAATCACATCCTGTGCGCTATTTTGACTGCGCCCAGAGCTCGAACCTGTGTACTCAGACTGCACCAAATTCCAGATGATATCAAAAGTAAGTGTTTAACATTAACCAATTAACTGACACAAGAAGAAACTACTGCAAAAAGCCTCCAGATGACAAATTGCAACACAATGGCAAGATGAACCATCATCAAAGAGGTGCCACGTGAAATTGCAGAAATATATGCAACTGAGGACCAAAGCATTGAGCCTTGATATCCTGAAGTTGAATGTTGAACATTCATAAAATATGGCACTACTATCTTACCTATTTTCATCAGTCTGTCTTTCAGCAATGAAACTTAGACACACCCTAGGCAAATGATGGATTAGAGATTCCTTCCCACACATTCATGGTTAGGGCTGTGATGCCACACATCATAGTCCTTTCCACTTCAATTTCAATTCTCTTCACAGGAACTTAGCAGAACTCTGAACATTGAAATGTCTGCTCAAAACTTCTTGAGTTATGGTTTGAGAAGAACAGAAAGATAAGTATAGGAAGGTAATCTTGGACTTGCAACATTCACATCTCCTTTTCCTGTCTACTTCCCTTCCCAAGACCATCAAATCTACTACTGCACTGCTGCATAATTGCTTAACTGTGTAAAGAGTGATGTAAAGTTAAGGAGCAAACCCTGGACTCTGTATACTTGTGCTCTGACGGCATAGAAGTAGTTGTGCTGGCAGTTTGCACTTCATCTTCCAGTGGAAATATATTCACTGCTTGATCCACAATTACTGCACCCTGCAAATTAAGTTCAAAATTAATCAGGCAGACTCAATCATTCTGTGCTAAGAATTTGAAAATGTTGTAAGCAAATGTATAATAGGTTAACAAATACTTATAGGGTTATAAAACTACTGGCAGATTGTGTCACGATGTTGTCTAAATCAAAGCAGCCATGTCTGTGGACTGACCTATTGTGAAAGCTTTTGAATACAGCTGAGGTGGTATGCATATTAGAAAATTCCTCTTGGCAAGGTGATACAAACTCACCGAGAGAAGAAGAGCAGTATCTAGAGCCTGGGCCTCCTTGAAGGTTACATATGCAACCTGTGAACCCCCTCCATCTCTGGAGAGCTTACCACACACTGATCAGTAGATGGGGTACCCAGATTACAATCTTTGGAGGCAACAGCTGCATACAGATTGCCTGTAAGAGATAATTGTAGATTTTTTTTGGAGAAATGAAAAACTGACCTTTCAAGCTCAATATTCTGGATCTCACCAGAGAAGGAAAAAAAATCCATTATGTCATGTTGTGTGGCTTTTGGTGACACATTGGTGACTTTAACAGTCTGTATTTCAGGTCAACACAACCTAAATCATCAGTTGCTGAACAAAACTGAGCTTCAAAATGTGTAAGGTTATTCCTCCTACAAAAAGTGTACTGAAAATTCTCCTTGACCTCAAAAACATCATAAGAGCATAATGAGAAGCCCACCATTGTGTATCACAAGAACAATAAAGACAAAACCAGGACTTTGTAGTCAAATAAACCCTAAGCTTCTTGACAACCTCAACAGCGGCATCAAAAAGGGCAAGGTGAGAAATAAGGTTAGGGATATCCCATGAACTGAGAGATCAGAATACGGTCTATCCATGGCAAAGCATGGGGAGACATGTGACAGGGTAAAAGACAATGCACATGATGTCCAATCGGTATAGTAGACGCTAACAGATTTTCTCCACAGGATCCAAAAGTGCTATAAAAGCCTAAAAGAGGTACATCAGCAAGGCCATTCCTAGAACGAAAGAGAGCACAGGATGCAAACTCTCCAGTACAAGACCCGATGGCTTTGGACAACGGCTTCAGAAAGAAATAAGCGAGTCAATCGTGGAGATAGACACACATACACACACAGAAATACCGCCAGAAGTATGTCTAAAACGGGTTAACCGCTCACAGAACGTAACCAACACTTCCGTTACAGCATGTGCAAAAACATAGGACCGATCATAAAGGACAAGAGAACACACAGAGACAAAAGTGTAGGGGAAAAAAAATTCAAAAAAGACTTGCGAACAAACAAACCTCGTTGTCTACAAGACTCACTGATACTAAAAACTGAGATCAGTGAAAGAAAAATTTAGATGAAGCTCGGAAAGAATACGAGACAATAGAGGGCTTCATACCGCCATGAGAACGCTGGCTCCACGTTGATTAGGAAGTCGAGAAACACAGGGAAACGCAGGCTCCCGAAGACGATTTTTGTTGCCGGAACGCTCCACACACACACACACACACAGGGAGAAGGAAGGAAGGAAGAAAGAAAGCAAATGCAACGGGCGTTTTGAAAAATGAAATGCTGTTTTTTTTCCCAAATTCCCCCGAGTTTTATGTATAAGTTCCAGTAGGTAGCCAAGAATATAGAATGATGTTTCCATAGAATCTAGTTTGTAGCCAAATTTGGCTAAATTATTTTCTGAACGATCATCACTTTGGCAACACCACAAAATCCTTAAAAGAAACCCTGCCCTACACTTAAAGCATATGAGGATCACAAGGCCACAGGAAGGGGAGGATTCTTACACCTACTCCTTAAGAGTGGGAGAGATTTGATACCTGAAAGGTAGGCATAATTTTTCCCTTCCACTCTTGAGGAATAGGCCCTAAGATCTCTCTCCTCTTGCTTAGGAGGATGATATATTCATGTGTAAACTAAGGCCGTAGGGGGCCTAGGGTGAAAACATTTTGGAAATGATGGCCTTAGGACCAGTAAACCAGCCGGTGATTGAATACTTAAGCACTCAGGGCAGGTCGAATCCAAGGGGAGGGTTCCGTTGTTTCTGGTGTCCAAACAAAACTTGAACCTCTCTTATTCATGCATCGCACACATTGAAAATTGTCGCAAACAGAATAGAATTGAGAAAGTTATGACTTCTCAAACTAGAGAGAGTCAAAAATTTAAAAAAAAACAAACAGTCAAATGTTACAAAAGTCAGTTTCCAAACACTCAAATAATTTCTTGTATGTTACTCTGTTCCTATTAGAGTTCAAAGATAATTTGTAAAACTTTAGGTGACATTCCTATAGCACTTTAAATTGTTTAAAATGAAAAGAAATAAGAAAGTTATGGGATTTGAAAATAAGAAGGGTCCAAAGAAAAAATAAATCGTGTTTTTTCATTTCTCTTTTTTCTTTGTAATTCAAAGGTGATTTCTAGACCTTGAGGTAGCACTCCCAAAGTATTTTAAATCTCTCAAAATGGAACACATATGAGAAAAATATAAATAAGTGTTCGGTCATATGCAGGTGACTGGTGATTGGCCAGTTTACCCTACATGTTAAGTTGCACAATGAAAATCACATATATGATTTTGGAGATTTTTACTGTTTTTTTCTCTCATTTCTGACGACTGAAAACCTTCAAAGTCACTCATTTTAGAATATATCTATTTTGCATTTTGGAGATATATCACCATTTTTTAAAAAATGCTTGGTACACGGCGATAGCAAGCCCAACCCTGCATTATTTTTGCTGCAGAGTATGTTCTTCTGTTTTTTTGCATTGTCTTTATGTTGGGTAAGACTTTCAAATGAGGGTATTACCAGAAAAGCGACCACACTTGACTACCGTCTCATGCAAGCCCCTTATTCTAGTAATGTGCTTGTCGAAAGGCCTTACCCTACACCTAATTCCCTTCTACTTTTAAAGGGGTAGGCATAGGATCCCTCTTCTTTTTTTAGGAGGGATATTCATGGGCACAAGGTGCGATCCAAATAGGTATATGAGGGAATTTCTGGGAGTGCTCTATTGACATAAGGTGACCCCTAATACACTGGAAATTTCTTTATGTTCTTCACGCGGGTTGGAATGTTAGGATGATGTGAAATGTGAACCCAAACATGAATTTCAAAGTCAAATGAGAGCCTTAAGCTTGCCAAAGTGACACTTGATTTTACGAAAGATGATGAAAACCGCAAGTTCCTCAAAGGGGATTTTCTAGGGTACTACTCGGAAAATAGAAAGTTCTACGCTTGACCTTTTTGGTGCGGAACTTAAATGAAATACCGTGTAGGTTCCACCATCCACACGGCTCCATGTTAATACCATTTTTCCCGGACTTTTCCTTTTTTCCCCCTTTTAGATGCAAACCTTTTTTTGCTGACTTTTGGAAGTTGCTTAGGTGACTCCTTGCAACCTATAACAAATGACAATCCTGTAATTTGGGGGTGATGCAGTGGCTACTAATAATGTAGGGCTGTGTAAAGAATAGGTCATTAGAGTTATATGTGAAGTAAGGAAAACGCAGCACCAGAACCCTGAGTTTGGTCATACACGGGGCGAGATTCAATGCAAAAAAAGAGTAGGGGCTGAAACTGAGAAAACCATCCATTTTTGTGGTAAACTGAGTTTCATCCTGTCTTTCCTTTTTCCTGAGCGCCTCCACTGCTGCTACATATATTTTCACCGCTCCTACCTGTACAACTACTATTATTACTCTCGAACCTTGTGCATTAAATGCTGAGTTTCAGCATTTCATACTGAGTAACTCTATTGAGTTCAAATTTAAGTAACAAATTAAAGGTGATTAATGTGTTGGAAATGAAGGTTTTAGAGGTGACCATCTTAAAAGTTAAAGTAAAAAAAGTGACAACCAGGAATATTTTTTCACAAATAAAAAATTTATCAAAAACTTCCCCCAAAAAACTAGCAAAATTACTTGAATATACACTAGAAAAAAATCCAAAACAAATTGTTGAAAAATGGCAATATTTGTGGAAAAAAGCTTTGGTGACAACCATTTGAAATTCAAGTGAAAAATAAAAACATGGCAACCATTTCAAGCTTATTTAAAGCCTTCATCTTTGAATTATTTTCCGCCCATTTCTTCAAATCTTTTATGAGGAAAGGACTAGGTAACTTGCAAAGAGCATGCATGTTCCAGTGAATAGTTGAGAGTGAAGTCATAACCCTCTTGTGTGTGGATGAAAAGTTTCATAACCAATTTGTAAATGGATGAAAAGTATTTAACTTTCATTTCAATGGATGAAAACTCATAAACTATATATTTCTGGATGAAGTACGCAAGAAAAAAAGAAGAGGCTGAGGTTATGCATTGGTTGAGAGGAAAACAAATTAGAAGTTCAAGAGCCTTTGAACTAAACTCGAGGTTATGTTTACAAAGAACAATATCATACAATTACTTCCTTTTTTTCAGTGAAGTCTATAAGATCAAAAGGTTAAGTGAACAAGTAAAGCATCACATGAGAATTATTATCTGAAATGAACTGATGTCTAAAATGAAAAGTCGTTTCACATGAAAAGATATTGGGTAGAGGAAGATTTGAATTGCTTCAATGGTTGCAATGAAATTAGGCAAAATTTTTGTTTCTTTGTCAAGTTTGAACAATGGCTCATTTGGTGATCCACTTTTAACCAGTGCATGTGGGATTGTCAAATCAGCTAATGAACTTTTAAATACATTGCCTATAACCATTAAAAGGCTTTAGTTGTTTTGACCAAAAAACAATTCAAATTATACTTTCCTTGTAGGAAGGTTCTTGAGCAATGATTTTTTTCAATTTTTTTTATGTTGCCTCATTCGCTAGCATCCCAAAAAGGATTTAGCATTAAATGGTGGCATGTTTTCAGATCTTGTCTAAATAGTTTTTAAATATTTTTTAAATGCTACCAAACTAAAGCTAGAATCTAAATATGGCAAAAGTGTGGCAAAATTTTCCCCAATTTTGAGAATGTGTGACAAAACATTCTTTTTTTAAATTTTATTTTATGTATATGGGCAAAATTTTGCACCAAATAAAAAAGTTAAGCAAGTAAGTAAAATTTGACTTTTAGTTCCCCAACACAATGAATCAACAACCCCAACAAGTTTTTTTAAAATAATAATAAAATGCAACAATGAATGAGTTCATTGCAAAGGAAAATAAAAGAACCCAAAAAGGGAGTGCAAATTAAAGAATGTTCAACCCAACAATCAACTCATAAATCATCTCTGGTCTCCATCATAGAACCATTGATTCATACATTTACCCAATTTGGAACAAATTACTTTGTTCATGCACCACTGTAACCAAAAGAGAGGGTGCAAACACATCAACAATTCTAACTACTAGCATGGACATGAACTGAGTGATCTCTCTCCTGATCTTCTTGGGTAGACCACAAATCGCTAACCCCTTCTCACTAAACTCATCTCAGAATGCACCTACTTGCATACACAGATCCTTGAACAGAAACAGTTCATGTATCAACACATCGGCATAGCAGATAATCAGAAATCACAGCTCACACCTTGCTTTTCATGAAAATTTTCAGAGAGCACAAGCTTTCTGACTTCCTTGTATTCATCAAAAATTTGACTCTTATGAAAGTCTAACCCTTACAACACTGCTTGGCCAAGTTTGCTGGCACAGCGGAAGAAAATTGCAATAACCTAGCCAAGTTCTTCCAAAACAAAACCCCTTTTCCACATAGCTCTGATCAGCTCATGACAACTCTAGACCGCTCTCCACACCTCTTTACAACTCTCTATTACTCTCCAGTCCTTCATCCTCCGTCCTCCATCTACTTTCCTGATCAATCCGTCTTGATTCTTCAGCTCCCCACCATCAGCTCACCACGGCCTCCTATCCTCGCGTCGCCTTTCTTCCTTCCACCACCCCTCATCAATAGAGCTCCATCCCTTAGCATCATTCGTGCCGCCTCTTCCCTGTAGTCCATAATAGCCCACAAAGAGAGAAAACCTCCCCGTGCAACGTCCGTAGCAGTAAATGGAAAGATTTCGGCTGTGGAAAATGATGGCTAATGAATCAAAAAGCAAACCTTAAAAGCATGCCGTGTTCATATTGGTGAGGTGACCTGTTGTCCGGTCACACCACATCTTATCAAATTATTGAAAATGATCTTTCTTGGCATATGGAGCTTTCCTAATAAGCCTAGGTGAGCAGATTTTAAAAGTCCAAGCAACAGGCTCAGCACATGGTGGATGCCACTCTATCAAGCAAACTTGGTATAAGTGTTTACTATCACCTTTTGGAGAAATCCTCTTCCACATGAACCAGTAGGGTTGGTTGTAGGCAAGGTCAATTTTTCACAAAAAATTATATATGTCCAGTATTATAGTAGAACCTCATTAGAGCTTGATTATGTTTCTAGGGTAAAAACCATACTTGCATGCCTATGTGTAACAAAACATTTATCCAATGCATGATCTATAATACTTAATAGATTGGCTTAGGCAATAGGTGTGTGCACCTAAAACTTATGGATTGAAAATATTCAATTTTTTGATGTTGGGATTGTGGAGATATAACTACTTTTGTTTGCAATTGGTTGTAATTTTTTTCCAGAAATCTTGAACCGATAATCCATGGATTTTTATTCCATTTTGTGGAATGCTTCAATGGTGAATATGTTACACAATAAGCATTCATGCAGGTTTGTAAGCAAAACGCCATGTGCTAGTGCAACTTCAATTTCCATGAAATGGTTCCTTTTCAACCCAACAATTTCAATGTATGATTTTCTTTGTTTTTTTACATACCTAGTCTGCAAGGAGGTTGAGATTTGGAATCCTAGTTAAGGTGGTTTTGATTTTCTATACCATAGTTTGGTTTATTTGTAAATGCATGTGGTGTTGATGGACAATTTGGAAATGGAGGCATGCAATTCATGATTTCATGGCTTTTATATGGAAGGTGATGTCGTTTGGAATTAAAAATGGACCTCCAATGTCACAACCCTAGCCTTGGGCTTGCGATCAAGGCAAAGGGCTTGCAAGGGTTTGGGCCAAGACTAAACCCGAGAGTCACATTCTCATGTCCCCGAAAGTGCAAAAAAGTGTGAAGGAAAAAACCCTCACATTCCCAAGTGAACTCCCATGTTGGGAGTTGGACTCCCGGTGGACTCCCGGTGGACTCCCGAATGTTTAGAGAGTGATTACAAGGGCCAAAACTCGATGGTTTGAATAAATTTTCATACCATTGAAAAGCCATTGAAATACATATGTCTAAAATGGGTTCGCATGACCCATTTGGACATCTAAAACACAAGTTATGGCCAAAAGAAGGGTCGGGAGTCAAATTGGCAATTTGACTCTCGACCATTAAAAGTCAAGAATCACCTCGATTTCCTTGTGTGCAAGTGGCGTGCAACATACCGTTGGAAAGCTCTCAATGAGAGGTACAACTTTGTTTTTAACCTCATTTCAATTGGAGGTTTGCACACAAAGTTATGGGACTTCAAAGTCATGAAAATCCCAACTTTGGCAATTTCGGGACTCCCACTTGGGAGTCCTGGGACAAAAAGCTGTTTGGATGTGAGTTTCGTGGAGAGGCATAGAGTATACTATAAGGGGGAAGGTGGTTGCTTCCCCAAGTCCGGGCCGTGGTGAATCTTGTGAATTCGAGTTTACTCATGGCTCATCCTAACACCAAAAGTGTTTCAATTATGCATTAATCACCTTGTGTTGGTTTTGTGCAAATCTGTGTGAATAGTTGATGCTTGTCACTTTTCTTAGTCCCATCCTGGAGCTCTAGCACGCCCTTCTACCCCTCAAAGTGTTGCGAGCCAAGGAGTGTGCCCCGACTCCTTACTTTTCCGATGTCTTCAGTTTGGATTCACATTTGAGTCCATTAAGGAGCTTAGGGGTGCATCATCCAACATATTAAAGAGTTGTTACCAAAACATTCAAATAATATTTGGACAATTTCATGAAGATATTTCTAAATGACTTTATAGTGTATACATGGAGAGTTGTTTGTAAAAGTTCAAACGATGTTTTCAAAAATGCAAAAAATGTGGCATTAGTTTGAATCTAGAAAAATGTTCATTTATGTTATTTTCAAGGATGATATTGGGCTTATTGTTTCCAAAGAAGGGAAATTACCATATCCAAAGAAAATACAAAAAGACTATATTTTATATTATTACAATTCTAGATTCCATCACAATCATCCATAAATGTGTCTTTACATGGTAAAAAAAGACTAAGTGAAAAAAACAAAAAAAGGTGACGATGTGATAAGATTTTTGTACACCTTAAAGAATTTGCACCCTAAACCTAAGCCATTTGATGGCAACAAATTCTTCATTATCTATGCAGAAAGGGTTCCATCTACCAAATTTGTGCATGTAATTAATTAATTAAAGTATAATCTCAACATGCTATTACATAATATCAGATGTCATGCAAATGGATGCTCCTAAATATGATTAGTTGTAAATAAACCTTAAACTTCAATGGGTTTGATTAATGGTAGCTTATGTTTAATTAACAAAATATGCATGGGTAAAACCAAGCTAATGGGAGCAATTTTGGCATAACCAATCCTTGGTTTTAATGTTATTGGTACTTCTCATTAAGGAATGAATGAATAATGGGGGTGTTGGTTGGGGCAATTATAATTACTAGTGTGTACCCGGTGCATAATGCACCAGGCTCCGCCACCACCATCCCCACCCCCCCTCCCCACTCGCACAAAACGTACACCACATCCGAACCCACCCC
>Ga0116229_10009522_pt1 | contig 14803 bp, 10 predicted proteins | sample S1TSphgellanicum_3_FD_87313 | JGI IMG/M metagenome (GOLD analysis project Ga0116229, IMG submission 87313) | Host-associated microbial communities from peat moss isolated from Minnesota, USA - S1T2_Fc - Sphagnum magellanicum MG | ecosystem: Host-associated > Plants > Peat moss > Unclassified... | reverse complement strand
TTTTTCATCCCAAGCACAAGCACAAGGTTTGGACTTTGGACCTGAAGAGGATGAGGTTTGGGAGCAGGTGAAGGTTCTACCAACCTCATCCTCTGTCAGCCCATCGACACCATGTATGGATTGAACTTTCAAGCACCAAACCTTGTGATTGAACCCAAAAACCCTATATTGAAATTTGAAAACCTGTGCTTAGAATGAAAACCACATGCTTCGATACCCATGCTAGGGGATTTGTATAGCGGCCTCTGGAAAAACTAATTTATTAAAAATTGAAATAATTAAAAAAGATGGATAGTATATCTGGATGCAGGTCTTATTATTGGAGTAAAGATGATTTTTGTGGTTGGGTTAGTGAGGCCATGGAGAATTGGGTTCCTATTGCACCCAGATGTCACTCCTCTTTTGAGGTTTATTTGAGTGCTGGGCGAGTAAACCCATTATCCTAATATGCTTGTGGGTATATTGCAGGGTAACTATATACGGGCTGGTAAACGTATATGGGGTGTTTTTGTCTACCTTTTTTATTATCCTATTTGGCTAGTATATTTTTATACTAACCCTGTCTTTGTTTTACCTGGTTAGTACATACCTAGTTGAGGTTTACCTTTACACAAAGGAGGGTAATTGTTTTGAAGATGATGAATATGAGTATTTATCGAAATCATCGCATAGCATATATGCATTTTCATATTTTGTAATGCATGTGGTTATGATGAATTTTTTCAAACTATGATGACTAACTATAGAGTCTTATTTTTATTTTTATCGTTTTCATTTTATTCATTGAATTAATTACCTTGAAAAACACTTTTGATATCTTTTGAAGCTCCAGAGTACAAAGTTTAAGAACTACTCTTAATACCCAAAACCCTACAGAATTTAAGAATCTTCCTGTATTTTGGTGACATGCTAGAACTTATTGTCTAAATATGTCAATTCCAGAATTGTTTTCTTCAAAATCTTGTGATTTTGGCACATTAATCCTGGATATATACTCTATAGCCTGGCTGATGTATAATTTTTAAATTTTGTGATTGCACTTATCCAGCTGATACATTATATTTATATGCCCATTCAACACCAATGTTAACGCTTAATTGACATTTCACCATAGTTGTCACACTCCAAAAAAATCACAAAAATGCTTAGAAGTCACATCAAATACTGAAATTTGGAAAATTCAACTCAATCAACTTGTTAATGACTTCAAATTGGATGTTTCCATAAAAAAAGTTACAAAAAATAAAAAATTGCCATTGTTGAAAGTTTGGAGTGTACTAAGGAGAGGTTTATGATCGAATAATTCAATACAATGAAGTGCAGCCCCACAAAACTCCAAACACCTAGAACCTATTCACATTACACATTAAAATTATAAACAACTCTTCTAAACCTTAATGAGGTAGTCTTAAGACCATTCCCTCCAGAACTTAGACATAGATGATCATGTGTAAGTACGTGACAAGGTTTTAATGTTAAAGACCAAACTTGAATATTCAAAATTATGTGTGTCCCTTATGACTTAAGGTTTTGGATGTACCATACTATGGCATGAACGTTTATGACCAAATATCACTAACATGTTCAAATATAAAAAATATTTTTCTTTGGAGCACAGTTATGAAATGAAGTGGAGTTTTTGCATATAATATTACCTGAAAGTTATGGTCAATTCTTTTCGACTAAAATACAACTCTAGTTACAAATTAATTGTGATTATTCATCCCTTCCTCTATTTAAAGCAAACAAAATGTGTTTAATTCCTACCCGAAAACGTAGCTTGAATTCATTTCATACAACTCATGTTTTGAAGATGTGAAAAATTAGATTCACAATCCATGATCAAAAAAAAATTCAAATTTGATCCTAATCCAAAATTTGACATGTAAATTTTAGAAACAATCCATTGAAATTGCAACACAAACTAAATAAAATTCACAATTTCAAAAAGATTCTTTAAAGATGGTTCAATTATAAGAGTTATTATTAAAACACATTGAGAATTTTGTTACTTTGTTTGGATCTTAGATAATAGAAGTCTTATATAAACACATATTAAAGGCTCCTAATGCAGGTTTAGCCACAAAATGACAAATCTACAAATTTCATATTGTTTTCTAAGCATATATTATTGCTTTGGATAAGAATTACATTCATTGCACCCATAAAAAATGAGGTATACACATTCATGCTTTTTACCACATGTAGAAATGTTATTTCAACCAAACTTGAAATTGGTGTTAAAGGTTTCATTACCAGTTTAACAATGATATATAAACTTGCATTGTCATATCATCACAAACATTCCAACATGATTGGCACTCCATACTTGGGATTCAAAGCACCCTTAGAACATGGAACATCAAATAACTAATAGAGAGGTGAAAATTAAATTTTTGCAATATCACAATTAATACATGTTTTGCCCTTCTCCCATGTAGAATCTTGGTGTAAAAGAAAATGGCATAAAAGCTAAGGGGTGTTTGGTTGCCTTTGCAACACCATCAACAAATCATTATGGCTTGAAGCAAGTACATTTGTTCCCCATAGCTTTGGATCACCGAGAATGGCAAGCCTAAGAAAATATAAGGTTTGTCCTTTTGGGATGCCTAGGTCTCCTAACCTTACATCCAATACTTATTTTTAAGATGATCCAAAATGCGTGGAAATAATGAATCACCTTAATTAAAATCATAATTTACTACGCCCCTATTTGTTTCACCATATTAATCAATTAGTTGTGTTTGAAGATGTGCATTGAAGAGAAAATTCAAATGGATGGACAAAAGAAATTCGTTGAACATGTTAGCACCAAATGGATGATCGCCATGTCCACACATTCTATGACTTCAACATGAGCAAGTTCTTGCCAAATGGTGACATGCTAGTAGCACACGATCTATGTGAAGAACGTTGCAATTGTATTTTGTCTTGCCAAAAAGAATGTCTTACAATTATCCATTAATGGTTGCATGCCAAAATGGACCTTTCCACCCTTTGCAAAAGTTTTTTTGATGTTAGATTGAACAAATCATTTTTATATGAAGCATTCTTGGTCATAGTCACCATAACTCTCTGTGATTACATAATTTCATTAAGAAACTTTGAAATCACAAATTCGGTCATAAGCATTTTGATATTTAGTGGTGTGGGAAGAATATTGCAAAATACACATGACAATTAATTTAGCAATACAACACATAAGGAATATAAAAAACTTGAAAAGTTACAAAGTTTTTGAAATGATGTGGTGTTTATGACATGGAAAATGATGATAAATGTTACAATCATGCCATAACCTAAAATAATTTTATTGAACACAATCGCCATTTCCAAATTAGGTCAATATATGATAAAATTGATCAAATGAACCTATATCATGGTATTGCACCAAATTTAAGTCTTTGAATTGTAAGATTGACAAGTGTAAGTTGGTGTCCAAACACTCTCTTTCCTTTTTCATTGCTACCCCAAATGTTGCACATGCAATTATGTTAGCTATCATTTGTGTCCTGTAATTACTCATTTCCAACTTCACACAACCTCCATTATCCCCTACTTTCTCTTCCCATTCATTTGCCATTGACAACATACTTTCTCCATTACTAGTACCATTGCTTATGCATAAAAGCAAGGCTAGTCCCAAAAAGTTAAAAAGCATGAGGTATATATCAATAATATCTCACTAATCCATGAAGAATAATGGACAATAGACACAAGTATGGTAGGAAGAGGTAGCTTTGTTACAATCTAACCCTTATCAAAAACTCATGGTTTGCACCAAAAAAGGTGGACAACCTCAACAACTTTCAATGACATTTTCAATAGTCTCAAATGAATATGAAATATTATGTTTTCAAGCATATAGAAAAAGGGTCATTCTTCAAATGATGCTTCATTTCAAAATAAAGTTGAAAATTATTTCTAAACACTCATCATAGATATTTGCAACATGACACCTTGAACGTTTCTTTATGGAAGGCACAATTCACAATTTGACAGTGGAAAGCCCATTCTTCTCCATCAATTGTGATCAAGCCTTTTCCCATAAGTGCGTTCAATATTTAACTTGCAATTGAGGCTTTGTGAACATATTCTTGTTTATCAAAACTTTTTTGACATGATCAAGTTATGGTATTTTGATCCTCACTTCCCATTTGAACCCCCACATATGCCTTTTCTTGGCATGCAATCTTTCATGTTCTTCATTGTTAGATCTAAATTCACAAAATCAAACCATTGCAACATAAAACGCAAAGTTGTGGTTTATTCATTAATCAAAAGTCTAGCTTGTGTCAAAGGCCCAACAAAACAAAAGCACATTAATACCACTAATCATAATTATATTTTTCCAAGGTACTTTATTGGTAAAAAAAAATTTGTGTGAAGGTTGCAAGTTCATTGTAAAATAATCTCAACATTAATGTCAACTTCTCATGGGTGATCTACTTCAAATTTGTCAAGCCAACCATTAGAGAATGTGAAACTAAGATTGAGATGTTTATAAATTAAAGGAAGGTGAAACTACCATCTTAGTCCCAAATAGTGTTAATATTCCCACCTACATTGTTGAATGTGTTGACATGATCTTTGATTTGAAAATGGAACCAACTATTAATAATGTAAGTAATAATTTTGGAGAAGGCATAATAGTCCAAAAGGCAAAGTATGATCAAAAGAAAGAATAACAATACATTATGTTTTGACTAGTGTCAAATATTGTTCAAGTCTTGCATTAAAAGTTCAAAGAAGACAAATGTAAGGTGGTTTTTAGAATTAGGGATAAATACCTATTAATTATCAACTAAAGTATACATGTACCCACTTACCCATTAATATCAAAAAATTTAAATAATCAAATTTAATATATAATCACAGTCCTAAAAAATATATATGAAAGATTGAAAACAATTGGTGGTTTTTTTTTCTTTCCCCATGAAAACTATTAGCCTTAAATATTTTTTGAAATAATTAAAATTGGAAATTATTTTATTTTGAATAGTTTTTAGAAATTGAAACCAATAGGTCTTTGATTCTTGAATAGTTAAAGAATTTGAACTGATGATTTTTTAAAAAATTGGAAGGATTACACATTTTGTAGTATCCACTTGGGTGAAATATTGGCACCTACACTAATACCTTCACCTTGTTGAATGAGTTCTCTTTTAGATAAATGCTATATTTGTTGATGGAAATTTTTAATTTGGATGGAAAGACCTTAATTTTGTCCAAGGACCATATACATATTTATGATGTTTAAAAGTTGTTAAAAGAACTTTGGGATGTTTGCCATGGTGCCAATGGTGAGTTTTGGTTCACCCAAGGGATGATGGTCAAATAGATTAGGTGAATGTTGGGCCCTTTTTCTTCTTTTTTTTGCTCTATATACCAAGTAGGATTCCCAAAATCAAATGGCATTATCAAGTTTAGTCAAATGGCATGATCTAGTGTAGATGTTTGCCAAGTGTTATTTGAAGGGTATGAATTTAATTTATAAACTTCCTTTTTTGGTTGAAATGAAAGATTCCATTGTAGAAAAGGTATTGGTGTAGGAAGAAAAGGCAATTAAGAGGACAACCAACCCTAGCTGTTGCAACCCTAACCTTGAGCTCGCGATTAAAACAAGGGTTTGCAAAGGTGCAGGCCAAGAGTGAGCCCGGGAGTCACATTTCATGCTCCTAGGAGTGCAAGAGAGTGTGAAGGAATGAACCTCCACACTCCCAAATGAACTCCCATTTTGGGAATTAAAGTCCCAATGGACTTCCAAATTTTCAGAGGGCAATTATAGGGGTCAAAACTCATTGGATTGAAAAGTTCATTATATTATTGGAAAGCTCTTGAAACGTAGATGTCTAAAATGGGCTCACATGACCCATTTGGGTACTTAAAACACAAGTTATGGCCAAAAGAAGGGCCATGAGTCAAATGGGCAATTTGACTCCCGACCACTAAAAGTCAAGAATTTCCCTGATTCTCTTGCATGCAAGTGGCGTGTCACATACTATTGAAAAGCTCTTGACGAGGGCTATAACTTTTCTTCAGATCTCATTTCAATTGGAGGTCTACACACAAAGTTATGGGTCTCCAAATTCACGGGATTCCCAATTTTGGGAATTTCGAGACTCCCACTTGGGAGTCCCGGGACCAAATGACATTTGGGTGTTGGTCCCATGGCCAAACACATAGTATACTATGAGGGGGAAGGTGATGGCTTCCCCCAAGTCCGAGCCGTGGTGAGTCTTGTGAATCTGTGTTTGTCTGTGGCTCGTCTGTGAACCAAAAGTGCTCTAGCTATGCACTGACCAAGTTGTTGTTTGGTTTGTGCAAGTCCGTGTGAGTAATTGAGTTGCTTGTCAATCTTCCTAGTCCCCATCCCGGAACTCTAGCACGCCCTTCTACCTCCAAAGTGCTGCGAACCAAGGAACGCGCCCCAACTCCTTCTCCTTCTGCTTCTATCTTCACCTTTGGACTTGCAGTGAATCCATCAAGAAGCTTGGGGGTGCGTCACAAACTAAGAACATTAATTACCAAATAAAATTACCATTCACCAATAGTTGATAACACCACCTAATTTTTTTACCATTTCATATAGCATGGTGAAGGCACCAAATGTTATCAAAATACTCAAATAGTTTGTTTTTTTCTTCAAGATGTAAGTCATGATCTATTGCAATGTGTGTTGCCACTCAACACAACCGTAATAAAAAAAACCCTTTCATATTACCTTCCCTAACTTAACGTCCCACCATCTATTGTTATTGCAAACAATAGCATTCATTTCAATCCAAATGGAACATAAAGATACATCCCAAAGTAAAGTCCAAATAAAGCTAAACATCCTAAGGCTATTAGGTAACCTTTTGTTAAACAAACATTGCTTTCCAAATGCCAATAGAGTTGGTAGGCAACTTGAAACTACATAGGAAACTAAATGCCAGCTCCCAAGTTTTTTTTGCTTTCAAGCATTGCCAAAACCTATGCATTGTTGACTTAAGCATCAAGGAGTTGCATGAAGTGTATTCTAGTTGGATGTTGTGATTCACCTTGGCCCTCCATGTATTACCATCAAAGGTTTCATGCCATGCACGGACCAAATGAATTCAAAATTTTGTTTGATTTTCCATTTTATCCATTCATCCTTCCACTTTAATTGAAAACTTGGTGGGAGGATTTGCTACCATTTTGCAAGCATGTCATGAATAAGGGTCTTCTTTGGATTCAATAGTTGTATTGTTAACTTTGCTCTATGTCCTATCATTTCTACCAAGCTATCCCATCGCCATAATAGAGGGTCAAAGATTGGTTTAATAAAAAATCCATAGAACAACTTGAAAGTTTCAACTCAAACTTGGTCATGCACAAACTCTAACTATCCTTAGGGAGCCCATGAATATTCTTTTGCAATTTCGTGGGTGTAGCAACCCTAATGTGGTTCCAACCTTGGGATTTCAACCTTGGTTTGAAGGACATACTCCAATTTAGATCAAAACTATTTTGAAATACAAAAAACCTCAACTAGGGTCTATTTTTTAAAAATTGTACATACTTACCTAGACCCTAACTTTTGTTTCAAAATTTTCATAAATGCCTACCCACACTCACAAACTTTTACAAAAGTAAAGATGAATGATATCATCCAAATATGTATTTATATAGGGGTACTCATTATTTTATTATATATATATATTTTTGAAAGGAGCCATTTGATAAACAAATGCGGCCCACAATATTTGATGACCTCCATGAGGTCATGTACATGTCCATTAAGCCATATGAAGGCATTGAATCCTTCAAAGATTGTGGGAAAAAAAAGTGGTTGAAAGCTTTGAACAATATAAGTAGGTGGTGAATCATGGACAATATTTTTGGCTTACTATTGTCAATTTGGTATGTAAATGCACTTTCATTATTAGATTGTTGTTCTTGATTATCTTACATAAGCAAAAAATTTCATCCCTTTAGTTATTTTGAAAACAATCCTACTTATGTCCTTTCATGCATTGTGTGTGTTGTTGTAGAATTGTGGATGATCGATCTTCGACAACTATCACATTCCAACCAAAATACATAAGCGAGCATAGAGTCTTAACATGGGGCATTAAAGCGTTGGTTTTCCATTGAAACAAAAGGACTTAGAAAATGCCACATTGATTGGTTAGTATAGATGCTAACCACAACAAAAGCACAAACACTACATGCACACAATGAAAAAAAAAGGTTTTATCCAAAACAAGGTTGTGGAGCACATCATTAAGGCAAGCATTGAAAATGCAACATTGATCCCACCTACCAATATTCTCCACCCCACCTTTGAAGGTGAGAAAGCATGATGGAATTTGGATGGTTTGAAGTCAAAAGCATCCCAATGTTCTTTACAAACTTCAATCCCCCTTCACTGAATATGCATCTTGCACATGTGAATGGGCAATTTGTGGAAATTTGTGCAAACAAGTTCTTGTTCTCCTAACAAGTACCAATATTATCCAAGAAAATATAGAGCATTGTGGAACATGGTTTGGATCTAATTGAGAAGGTTTTCAAGCCATGTATATAGGCCTAGGGTATTTGCAACTTGATGATGGAGCTTCAAATGATGAAAATAATGAAGATTTTCAAGTAAAGGAATAAAAAATCATTGACATTAGTGGCCTCATCATGACCACAAATGTCAACGTCCTTGATACAAATGTCACTTCAAACATAATTAGTCAACTTGCACCCATGGAAAAAGAATTATTTCGATTACAAGATGTAATGCAAGAGATCACCAATGCATGCAAAGGTGGTGGAGTCCAATTATATGACCATGCCACATCGTTATTGAAAATTGTTGCATCAAATATTCGAAACATTCAACTTACTCGAACCAATTACACCCAAGAATGGTCTTTCACCGTGTGGATGATGGCAAGGGCAATTCAATTAATTGAATGAAAAATTGGCATGAATCCATGCTCAAGCATACATACACTTGTATTTAAACAAATATTATGAATAAATAATGTCCAAAATGTTGAAGACTTATACATGGATATCCATGACATGCCATGAAATCCACTATTCATACACCAATATAATAGTATAGGAATGGGTGTGAAGAATTACAATGTCACTATTGTTAGTGATAAGTGTTAGTGCTCATTGACCAAATGGTATGATAAAATGAAATTCCTTTCACAACCTATGAGGTTTGATTGGGTTGCATTAAATTTACTTAGAGGAAAAAACAATCTATTTAATACTAACTAGTGGTACCCGTGACCTTCGGACACCCGTGGCTACGGCACTCCAGCCACCCCGAACGCGCAGTGGTCCCGATCGACGTTGTGCAGGTATCAGAACCAGCCGTGTGTACCCTCAGGTTATTAGTCCAGGTATTTACTCCCTTACTCGACGTGAGAAAACCCAAAACCCTGGTTCTGACATTTTGAACCTTGGTTCCCGAAAGTTTTGGAAATTTCCGAAAACACGCTCCTCTATATATCTGCTGGTTCTTTCGGTAGTGGGGGGGGGGGAGGGGAAGGTTTCTATATCCGCCTCTGGTGTGGTGGGAGAGGGATGCAATTCGACCGTCATTCCTACCCTTCGGATGGCTGCAATGCTTTGTGGAAATGGTTTGTACACGAAAACCGTGGTGGTCCAACCCCCATCACAGACTGACACCGGTCACCCGCTGCTTCATCGGCCTCTCCCTCCCCCACCCCCCAAAACCCCTGTCACAGATTGACCAACTGATTGACTGACAGACGTAGTGAATTAATGAGTGCCCATGGAATTTTCAATCACACTATGTCAAAATAAGTGAAGTTGGTTGGTAGACATTATGGGAGTTTATAAAAATAGAAATCCAAGAATTTCTTGTTTAGTGTCTCATAAAAACCTATATGCAAATATTGCATGGATTTTCATAAAACACAATAAACATTTAAAAACACATATAAAGGTATTGCATGTACATAGTGAACGTTCTACAATTATATGAAGGCATTAAAGGTTCCGTGATTTATGTAATGATGATTATCTTATGATTCAAGTATTCCAAATGCATACAATGAAGGATTGATTTTGTGATGCAGGTATTGTACTCATGGTTATATGGACACACTAAGGGATTGGTTTATGATGCAAGTATTACATATTCAGTTAAATGCACATAGTGAAGGATTGATCTATGATGTGGGTGTTGCATATTTAGTTAAATGCAAACAGTGAAGGAGTAGTTTATGATGTGAATATTGGATATTCACTTAAATGCAAACAAAAAAAGAGTGGTTTATGATGCAAGTATTGCATATTCAATTAAATGCACATAATGAAGGATTAGTTTATGATGAAGGTATTGCATTCATTATTATATGGACACAATGAAGGTTAATTCCAAGTGGGTATTATAATCACAATTAAATGCACAAAATGAATGATTGATTTATGATGCAGGTATGTTGCATATTTAATCAGAAGCACACAATGAAGGATTGTCTTTTGTTGTGGGTATCGCACTCATGGTTAATTATATGGACATAATGAAAGTTAATTTCAAGATGTGGGTATTGGAGTCTTGATTACATCCACATAATGAAGGATTGGTTTATGATGCAAATATTGTGGTTGTGTTACCTTCATTCTTACTACAAATTGTTATTGAAAATGTACACACATGTGTAATAGCTTCATATTCAATGCAAATTATACCTCTAAAATGGAAAATGTTGCAAAAAGTTAATTGCAATAATGTATTGGGCAAGCTTTTACAAAACTTTCATGGGGATAAATGTTACAAAATGGTCATGGGCAAAATATTCCAAAAATGCATACATTAATAAATTTTCAAAAATATCTTTTCTATATTGAAATGTACATTATATTTATTAAGCCTTAAATGAAGAGCCTTATGTATCATCATCACTAATTGAATGTGTTTGTTGATAAGTTGTTATAGCTTGAGTTGCCAAATGCGCATGTTACAAGGTAGATGCAAGTTATAGTGGCTCACTTTTGTGACAAAACAATGTTTTTTCCTTGGGTACCCTTTACTCAAATGCATATGGTGATTAATATGTCCTTAAATGTACTAATTGAAACTATTTTCTATCGCAAGTATCTTATGAACCATGGAGTTTACAAGTCTCACAAGGATAGGTTTGTGTATCTTTGGCACATGTTGTGCCTCAATTTGCAACCTATCAATTCTAAGTTATAATTTTTTTTAGCACAATGCATGGCCTTGGCTTCATTTTGGTGATGGCATTTATAAAGATTACCTAAGATGCAAACATTCATGGTAATATGGTCCTGATGTCTTGGTCTTTTGTCATGAGTGGAAAGGTGACTAAATTTACCTATTGGCATAATGAAAAAGTGGTCCTTGTTTGCATGCCTATGAAGAAGCCACTTGGCTACAAAAGATTCCTTGCACTCCCCAAACTAACAAATGTACCTACCCCTTAATATGTCCCAATTTGGCCCATCCTTTGCAATGTTGTGGGGTCCAATAAGACCATTCACATTTTTTTAGATAGAATTTAAGGTGTCACCATCAAAATCGTCTAAAGAATCCCTCAATGTTCAATCAAAACCTAACAAATTAATAATAAACATTAAAAAAATGAAGTCATCATAAAAAAAAATTGAAGAAGGTATTGATCTAATGAAGATGACATTAAAACATTATATTGTTAGGGTATTGCAGCATACACATGACCTAATAACTTTATGCAAATTAGAATAATGCTAACATCAAATAAATAAGAATAACCAATCAAATAAGGGTATTGCACAAAAAATTTGCCAAAACAAAACCCCACCCATCTTTTTCACATGGAGAAGATGGGTGCGGTGAAACTAAAAAAAATCTTGGCATGGCAAACAACGTTCAGTAAGTCCATCTAAAAACTAATTTTCCCTATATTAATTATTTTTGCAATGTCATTTTTCACAAATGGAAACCCTAATACCTCTCATAGCAAGACTAATATTTTTGGCATAATCTATTAACATCGCATTGTCTTCATCTTCAATCAACACCTTGGGGCTAGCCATTAGCTTTTCAATAACATGGAGGTTCTCTTGAATTGGTTCATCCACTATGACAACTGTGTTTTCACCTTCAACACAATCCCAAACTAATTACCTTTGAAAAGTAACCAAAGTCCCCCAATCTTCTTTTGTACAAAACATTTGAACTTTGAATTATTTACAAAAATAATATTGCAAAGAAACTTTATCTTGGATAGAAATTTGCATATGAATGAATATATTGTTATAGCCTAAAATTCCAAAAATAAACCACAATGCAATTGTGTTTTGATTAAAGACAACCAAATAGAAATAAATAAGCCTCCTATAAAAACCTCTATTGCAAGAATGTTTTATTCACCTTGTCCATTGGAAGAATTAGGAATTAGGGGGGGTGGTGGGGTGGCGCATAAATGGTTGGTTACAATCTTTATTCCAATGATTATTCACATTCCAATGCAACTTGGCAAAGTTTTGTCTTTTTGGCATTTGCAAGGTGACATCTATTACCCAAAAATTCAATAATCAAAACAAAAACAAAGCCAAACCAAGATTATGCACAAAAAAAATTTAAAAGAAAGAAAACAAGTGTTCCACAAAGAAATTAGCAAGTTCAAAAAAACGGATCTTCAAAAATCAGCAAATTAAAAAATAACTTAAAGAAAAACTAGCAAAATCAAAAGTTTCTATGTATGTGATGGCAATAAAATTGGTTTAAATGCACCAAGCGTACCTTGCAAAACATGAAATTTTTTTAATAAAAAATTAACAATTGAAGATCAACAAAAAGAAATGGCAAAGAATTAAAATGATGATATAATGTTCTTGCACCTTTTGTTGTTCTAAGAAAACATTCACATAATAAACCAAAACACTATGGTGTTCATCATCAACACTAGTGTTGATGTTCCATATAAAAAAACACCAAAAAAAAAACTAAAATAAGACATTGGTACATCAAGAAATGAGAAAAGATGATGTTCACTATCACCACTGCTCTTGTGCTCCTATTGTAAGAAATTATTCTGAAAAAAATGTTATTACACCAAAAAATGAGTTGTTGCCATTTTTTAAAAAAATTGAAAAACGATGATCCAAGTGTTGTCATCATTATTATTCCTATTTTTCCTACAAGAGAACACACAAATTATAACAACAATAAATGAGATGATGCAAAATAAAATAAAAAATAAAAAAGACAATAAGGAGCTTGCAACAACTTCTCTTCCTATAATTACAACTCCTTATCATCAAATATAATCTTCTATGAAAGAAAAAAAAACAAAAACATGTTATTTAGTTGCAACAGAAAAATCAAAGCCACAACCAAAGGTTTTAGTGAAAGAGAGGAGAAGAAAAAATTGATTAATTAATTAATTAATGAATTGGGTACCTTTGGAGTAGAGGATCAAGGATTCATTGGAGGAAGGCCAAGGGGGGAACCTTGGGTGGGCAAAATTATTTGGTGGGAAGGTTGGTTTGGTTGATGGCTCAAAGGCTTTCGCTAGGAAGGGACGGGTTGGGAGTGCCAATTGGCTGGGAAGGGAATATGTATATGGTAAAATAAAACAAATCCAAGAGGGGGGGGGGTGGGGTTCGACGACAAGATGTGCAATCCATAGGAGGTTGCCATTGCCTCCTTCTTTTTATTCATGTAAAATTAGGTTAGACTTTAAGGTTAGTGTAGGTTAATTAGGTTAGTTAACAAGTAGGTTAAAATAGTAAGTTATTAATAGGTTAGGTCAATAAGTAGGTAGTTAGTTAAGTAGGTCAATATGTAGGTACGTAGGTAAGTAACGCCATTGCTAAGATCCACAAGTATAGAAGGCTTCATCAGGGGCAACATTTTATTCCGATGGCCATGGAGGTGCATGACGCACCCAGGCATGATATGGATCATTTCATTAGGAAATGTGCTTATCTTTTCCACGATAGACAATCAAGAGGTCATTTATCCTTTTTTTGCATTCAATTTTTCAAGCAACATGTTAATATTTCCCTTCAGCATGTTTTAACTTCTGTTATAAAAAGGAATATTGCGTTGGCAGGTGATTCGTGTTTTAGACCTCCCATTACTATTAGGTTTTAGGATTTGCATGTAGATGACATTAGAAGGGTTGTGGGTGAAATAGTTTCCTGCCAAGAGAAGGACTAGCTCTCTCTTCTTTTTATTGGTTCCTATGGGCTAGCTGTATTTTGGCCTTTCTTTGGCCTTCCCTTTTTGTCTCCCATGTGATGGTTCCAACCATCAATCTTTTATTTGACTATTTATTCCCCTTGGTAGGTAAGTAGGTTAGGTAGGTAGGTTAGTAGAAAGGGGTGTCAAATAGTTTTTTTTCTTAAAACTTGAATGTTAGGTAAGGTGGGCAAGAATTTTTTAAAAAAGGCACCAAGGTTAATGTACCCAAATTCATCCCAAGATGGCAAGAAGGGTTTCATCCACGATTGGAGTGTTTGTGGATGTTGTGTCATTCAACCCAAAATGAACTGACACCCATTAGTGAACCAATTGCAATTATGTCCATTGGATGGGGAAGGATTTCTCATCTAGTGGCAAAATGTGAATTAACCATTATTCACATTTTTTTATGTAAACCATTTTTTGGAAGGTCTTTTTCCTTTAATTTTTTTTTTCCCCCCAATTTTAACTTCACCTATTTAGCTACACACTAACCCACCATTTTGACCCTATTTACCAACTAAGAATCAAACCCTCCCTTTTCTCACCTATTTACTAGATCCATGCCCCCTTTTCCTACTTTTTAGATCTCCCCCCCCCCCCCCCCCC
>Ga0116229_10009520_pt1 | contig 14803 bp, 16 predicted proteins | sample S1TSphgellanicum_3_FD_87313 | JGI IMG/M metagenome (GOLD analysis project Ga0116229, IMG submission 87313) | Host-associated microbial communities from peat moss isolated from Minnesota, USA - S1T2_Fc - Sphagnum magellanicum MG | ecosystem: Host-associated > Plants > Peat moss > Unclassified... | reverse complement strand
CGCAATTCGTGAAGAATGTCGAGCCGCAGCTCGAAGCGGTCAAATCCCTGACGCTTAGCTTCCCTTCCATCAACGTGCTCTCCGACGGCAGCATGGCCTGTGCCGCGGTGCAGGCGCATTTCGACACCGTTTTTAAAAACGGCACCACGTCATCGGTAGGCTACCGGCAACTGGACGTGCTGCGGAAGCAAAACGGCAAATGGCAGGTGGTGGAGGAACATCTGTCTTTCCCGGCCGATCCGAAAACCGGTATGTCCCTGACCAACGCGCCGCAAACACCGGTAGCACCCATTGAATTTGCCACCAATCCGTTTGCAGGACCCCGCGTGAGCATTTCCGCCGCCAAGGCGCAGATCAAGGATTGGACAGTGCGGTTCGCCGTCGCCACCAACCTTGCGGACACGATGGCCCTGATGGGCCCGGGCGATGATGAAGTCACTTTCGACATGTTCTCGCCCGTCCCGCTGCAGGGCCGCCAGGCGATCACCGCCGCCTACGCGCCCTTGGTGGCGCGGATGGCCAGCGTCGCCGTCAGCTTCCCGGATTTCCGCGCCGATAGCGACGGCTATATCGGCGCGCAGATCGACACCCAGAAACTGGCCATAAAAATGAAGGATGGCAGCACGGTGAACTGGCTGCTACGGCAAAGCGACTGCCTGCATAATGTCGGAGGTCATTGGCTTTCGGTGTTCGACGAATTGTCCTTCCCGATGGATCCAAAAACCGGCAAAGCGGTGATGAACTGAGCGGGCGGCAGGTCGGCGGCCCGGTTGGCGATTTGCGCCGCAGCCGATGAAGCGCTTGCTGATTGTCTTTCACTCCATGACCGGCGGCACGCGGCAGATGGCAGCGGCTTCGGCTGCGGCGGCCGCCGCCGAACAGGACGTTACGGTTTCGCTGCAAGCGGCTGCCGACACGCTGCCCGAAGATGTGCTTGCCGCGGATGGCTATATTTTCGCAACGCCGGAGAATCTGGCGGCGATATCCGGCATGATGAAGGATTTCTTCGACCGCTGCTATTACCCGGCCTTGGATCTGGTGAATGGCCGGCCCTATGCGGCCTTGGTCTGCGCCGGCAGCGATGGGACGAATGCCGTGCGGCAGATCGAACGCATTGCCACCGGCTGGCGGCTGAAGCAGGTGGCAGAGCCCGTGATTATCTGCACGCATGCGCAAACGCAGGAGGCGATCCTGGCACCCAAGACGATCGCGCTTGCCGATCTGGCGCGCTGCACGGAAATCGGCGCGCTACTGGCGGCAGGCCTCACAATGGGCGCGTTTTAGCCGGTTCGGCCCTATTTCAGGTCGTCGAGCTCCGATTGCGACCGGATCACCGATCCCAAAAGCCCGTAATCCTTCGCCGCGGCGGTATCGAGCCAGAAATCGCGGGACGTATCATGGGCGATCCGCTCCGGCGTCTGGCCAGTCGCTTCCGCGAATAGCCGGTCGAAGCGCTCACGCATTTTCTTCAGCTCATCGGCCTGGATCAGAATTTCCGAGGCGCTGCCGCCAACGCCGCCGCTCGGCTGGTGCAGCAAAAACCGCGTATTGGGCAGGCAGAACCGGTTCCGGCGTTCGGCCGCAACGAAGATCAGCGCGCCAGCGCTCGCCACCCAGCCGGAGCCGATGGTGCGCACCTCGGGTTTGATGAACTTGATGATGTCATGGATCATGTCGCCGGATTCGACATGCCCGCCGGGTGAGCTGATGAAAATATTGATCGGGTCGTCGCTGGCTGCCGCCAGCGCCAGCAACCGCTCGGTCGTGGTTTTCGCAATCCGGTCGTTGATCTGCCCGGTGATCAGGACGTAGCGCCGCTTGAACAGCGTCTCCTCGATGATCTTGGGAGTCCCCGGCTCAAGCGCGACCTTGTCCTTGTCCTTCTCGTCTTTTTCCGGCTCATCTAATGTCATCGAACTGGCCTTTCGCGTGAGATCACTGAGAATGGTCTGATGCGCGGTTGAAGCGCAATCCCCTTGCCCCGGCGGGCCGGGCGGGAGCGCCTTTGTGCTACTTAAACCCGAACAACTCCACATCGAAAATCAGCGTGGCGCCCGGCGGGATCAGGCCGCCGGCGCCGCGCTGACCATAGCCGTGTTCGGCCGGCAGCACCAACGTGCGCTGGCCGCCGACCTGCATGGTGGAAACGCCGATATCCCAGCCGGAAATGACCTGGCCAACACCGAGCTTGAAGCTGAAGGGCTGGCCGCGATCGCGCGAGGAATCGAATTTCTTGCCTTTGGCGCCGTTATCGTCCAGCCAGCCGGTATAATGCACGGTGACGGTCTGGCCCTTTTTGGGAAATTCGCCCGTGCCGATGACGTGATCCTCATATTGAATGCCGTTTTCAAGCTTGACGACGTTGGTTTCGGCCATTTGCGCGTGCTCCTGTTATTTTCGCCGCCTGGGTAGCCAATCTGGCGGATGGACGCAAATCTGCCAGCCCGCCAGACATGCCGTAAATTCATCCGACATCGAATAAATTTTAGCTATGGCGATCGGGTCGGCGCCGGCATGATGCCGTCCAGCACCATGGCCGCGACCCGGGAAGCGCGGAATTATCTCGGCTCTATAAGGGTGCCATGGCGCAATCTCCCGCCGCGGCGTTTTGATTCTCCTTGCCGCCCATAAAAAGGCCTGAACGGAACTATCGTTTGGCGGCGTGAAACCCGGCAGCCACGGCGTCTTTTTCGCAAACATAGGCGCCGTGCTTGGTTTTTCCGAAATATTTCGATCCGGACAGGTGAAACACCCTGGATTTGGAAAAGGTCGACCAGACCACCGTATCGCTTGGACAATGCTGCGCGGCGGCCGTGGCGGTGCTGAATTTTTCGCTGCTCGGCAGGCGCGCGGCCGAAGGCTTCGCCGCGGCCGCGGCGGTTTGCGCCTGCACCGGCGGCATGGGCCAAAGCCAGGCAAAACCGCCGCAGGCGATGCAGAGCGAGACGAACCAAGGCCGGTATTTCTTTGGAAACGGCATGCTGAACCTCCTGGCAGAAAAACTACCTTAAGTGATTCTTTCTGCCATCGTTACGGCTTCATATCAACCTTTAAGTGTGGAGGGAAATCATATCTGGCACGGCCTGGCGGCGGTTGCGGCGGTCTGGCAGCGGGATTAGGGTCCGCCGCCGGGCGCCGGCCCGCTTTGATGAAACCTGCCTGAATTGAGATCGCCATGAGCCTCATCGCCGACCGCATGAACCGCATCAGCGCCAGCCCCACCATGGCGATCACCGCCAAGGCGCGGGCCTTGAAGGCGGAGGGACGGGACATCATCAGCCTGTCCGCGGGCGAGCCGGATTTCGACACGCCGGACCACGTGAAGCAGGCGGCGATCGAGGCGATCCAGGCCGGCGATACCAAATATACCGACGTTGCGGGCACGCTGACCTTGCGCAAGGCGGTGGCGGCGAAATTCAAGCGCGATAGCGGGATCGATTACACGCCGGAAGAGATCATTGTTTCCACCGGCGGCAAGCAGGTGATTTTCAACGCCATGCTGGCCACCGTGCAGCCGGGCGATGAGGTGATCATCCCGACGCCCGCCTGGGTGAGCTACCCCGATATCGTGAAGCTTGCCGAAGGCGAGCCGGTTTTCGTTCCCTGCAGCCAGAATAACGGCTTCAAGCTGCGGGCCGAGGATCTGGAAGCGGCGATTACCGACAAAACCAAATGGGTGTTCCTGAACTCCCCGAACAACCCATCAGGTGCCGCCTATTCGGCGGAGGAGCTGCGGCCGATTTGCGACGTGCTGCTGAAGCATCCGAATATCTGGGTGTTCACCGACGATATCTACGAAAAGCTCACCTATGACGGGTTCAAGCCGGCGACGATCGTCGAGGTTGAGCCGCGTCTGCGGGAGCGGACCATTACCATGAATGGCTGCTCGAAGGCCTATGCGATGACTGGCTGGCGGATCGGCTTCTGCGGCGCGCCGGTGGCGATGATCAAGGCCATGGACAAGCTGCAGGGCCAGTCCACTTCCAACACCTCCTCCATCAGCCAGGCCGCCGCGGTGGCGGCGCTGAATGGGCCGGAGGATGCGCTGGGCGAGATGGTGAAGGTCTATAAGACGCGGCGTGACCTGGTCGTCGATATGCTGAACAAGGCGCCGGGCCTTGCCTGCAGCAAGCCCGAGGGGGCGTTCTACGTGTTTCCCTCGATGCAAGGCTGCATCGGGAAGACCTCACCCAAAGGTGCCAAGATCGAGACCGACGAGGATTTCGTGATCGCATTGCTCGATGAAACCGGCGTCGCGGCGGTGCATGGCTCGGCCTTCATCTATCCGGGGCATTTCCGGATCAGCTATGCGACCTCCACCGAAGCGCTGCAGGAAGCCTGCAAGCGGATTCAAAAGTTCTGCGCTTCGCTGGTGTGAGGACATTTATACGTCGTGGATCCCCCGCGACCTCCGCGGGCAGCGGCGCGGCCGGCAGTGGCGCAGCCGGCTTCGGCTTCGCGGGGGATGACGGCTCCGTTGGGGTTTAGAGGCCGGCGAGGGCGTCTTCACCGTCGAGTGTTGCAGCCACAGCGTGGACGACGGAGGCGATGCGGACCGCGGCCTGGACCTGTTCCTGGGTCAACCCGCCCGCCCGCACGACCTTCTCATGGCTGGTGAGGCACATGCCACAGCCGTTCACCGCGGAAACCGCGAGCGACCAGAGTTCGAAATCGACTTTTTCCACGCCGGGCTTGCCGATGACATTCATCCGCAGCTTCGCCGGCAGCCGCTCATAATCGCCACCGACGAGATGGGTGAAGCGGTAATAGATATTGTTCATGCCCATGATCGAGGCCGAGGCCTTGGCGGCGGTGAGCGCTTCCGGCGATAATTGCGGCGCGAATTCCGAAATAATGGCCCGCGTCACTTCCGCATTGCGCGACGCCAAGGCGCTGGCAACGAAGGTGCCGGCCCGCTGCTGCGTGGTCAACGAAGGCTCGGTCGCCAGCGTGCCAAGGTTCAGCTTGATATCCTTGGCATACTCCGGAAGCCGCTCTTTCAATGCTTCAATGGTCATTTCATTTGCTCCAAACAGCAACGCCGGGCGTCTCCACCCGGCGCGCGTCAAAAATCGTTAAATAGGCGTGGGCCTAGCAAATTCGCTGTGGCGAGGCAGCTGGGGCGTCTGCGGAGAACCGGAGCGCAGCGTGCGTAAGTACGTGAGCACGTCACCGGCCGCCCGGCGGAAGCGGACGCAGGCGCCTCAGATGGCCGCCACAGTAGAATTCAGCCGTTACGCGGCGGGCTTGAGGAATTCCTCACCCTTTTGCCAGTTGCACGGGCAAAGCTCGTCGCTCTGCAGGCCGTCCAACACGCGCAGCACTTCGGCCGGGTTACGGCCCACATCCAGATCGTTGACGGAGACGAAGCGGATGATGCCTTCCGGATCGACGATGAAGGTGGCGCGCAGCGCCACGCCGGCGGACTTCGAGATAATGCCGAGCGCCTCGGAAAGTTCGCGCTTGGTGTCGGCCAGCATCGGGATGGCGAGACCATTCAGGTCCTCGTGATGCAGGCGCCAGTTCAGATGTACGAATTCGGTATCGGTGGAGGCGCCGTAGATGACCGTGTCACGGTCCGCAAAATCGCTTTTCATCTTACCGAAGGCGACGATTTCGGTGGGGCAGATGAAGGTGAAATCCTTCGGCCAAAAGAAAAACACTTTCCACTTGCCGGCATCGGATTTGTCGGTGATGTCGACGAACGCAGTGTCGAGCTTGAGGCCAGCTGGCCCGCCTTGAACGGCCGATACGGAAAAGCTGGGAAATTGGTCGCCAATCGTGAGCATGAACTATTCCTTCGTTTGTTGCATTGCACGCCAGCATATGTGCGATGCAACAAAATTATGCCAATGAATAATTCAGGACAACTTGATCGAAATTTCCGATGACGCCTTTACCGACGCCCCAACAGCTCCGCTACCTGGTCGCCTTGGCCGAAACCGGGCATTTCGGCCGGGCGGCTTCGGTCTGCGCGGTGTCGCAATCCACGCTTTCGGCCGGCATGCTGGCGCTGGAGCGGCAGTTGAAGGCGCAAATTCTCGATCGTTCGGCCGGCAAACATGTCGTCTTCACCTCGCTGGGGATGGAGCTGGTCGGCAAGGCAAGGCAGGCGCTGAACGCGCTGGGGGCAATCGCGGAGGCAGCGGATGCGGCGCGGGCGCCGATGTCCGGCCCGCTGCGCCTCGGGATCATTCCCACCATCGGGCCATTCATGCTGCCGCGGCTGATGCCGGAACTGCGCGCGCATTACCCGGATTTGCGGCTGTTCCTGCGCGAGGACCAGACCGAACGCCTGTTGGACCAGCTGGAGGCCGGACAGCTTGACGTGCTGCTGCTGGCCGAACCCTGCGCCTGCGCCGGCGTGGAAACCCTGGCGGTGATGCGGGATGAGTTTCTGGCGGCGGTGCCGAAGAATCACCCGCTCGCCAGCCGCATCACAATCCCGGTACCGGCTTTGGCCGCCGAGCGCCTGCTGCTGCTGGAGGACGGGCATTGCCTGCGCGATCAGGTGCTCGCCGTCTGCGGACCCAACGCCGTGCGCTCAGCCGATTTCGCCGCCACCTCGCTACACACGCTGATCCAGATGGTGGCCGGCGGCCTTGGCGTCACCTTGGTCCCGCGCATGGCGGTCGCGGCCGGAATCACCGAAGGCACCGGCGTGGAATTGCGCCCGCTGGAGGGCGCCGGCGGCTGGCGAACCATCTCGCTCGCCTGGCGGCCAAACGCGCCCCGCGCCGGCGAATACCGCGCGCTCTGGCCGCTTATTGCGCCTGCGGTTAAGGAAGGAAGCAGTGCACTTTCCTCGGAAAAAGCCGCGTTACCAGGGGAGCCGGCGCGACCTTTTTGAATCTGACCACGGGCGTTGGAACAGTCAGCCGTATTTGGAGACAGGATGTTTTCGCACATACATATCGGCACACGGAATTTTCCAGCCGCTTTCGCCTTTTATGCGCCGCTCATGAAGCAGCTCGGCTTGGTGCTGAAATTTGCCGAACCGGAGCGCGACTGGGCGGCATGGCGCAAACCGGGGACGGCCCGGCCGCTATTCATCATCGGCCGCCCGTTCGACGGCAATCCGGCCAGCGCCGGCAACGGCCAGATGGTCGCCTTCAGCGCCAGCAGCCATGATGTCGTCGATCGATGCCACGCGCTGGCGCTGCAATCCGGCGGCACCGATACGGGCGCGCCCGGCTTGCGGCCGGACTATCATCCGCATTTTTACGGCGGCTATTTTTTCGACCCGGACGGCAATAAAATCTGCCTCTGCTGCCATGATGCGGCGGGCGCCTATCGCATCCGGCAGGATGACTTGACCGGCCAGGCCTCGCGCGAACTGGTGGCGTTGCATCTGGCCGGCATGCATGAAAATTCGCCGCCGGGACATGTCTTCGCGCTCGATACCGCCGGGCTGCTCGGCCCCGGCATCGGATTTTTCACGGCCTGGGACGGCGCCAGCATTACCGGCATGGTGGCGCTGAAATCGCTGCCCGGCGGGGTTGGCGAGCTGAAATCCATGCGCACCCATCCGGATTATCTGCGCAAAGGCGTGGGCCGCAGATTGCTGGCGCATGTCATGGCCCAAGCCGTGGCGCAGGGCATGACACGGCTCAGCCTGGAAACCGGCAGAGGGGCGGCCTTCGAGCCGGCCCTTGCGCTATACCGCCAGCAGGGCTTTGCGAATGGGGCGCCGTTTGGCGATTACGCGCCTTCCGACTTCAACCAATTCCTGCATCTGGATTTGTGACACGGACCATTATGCCGGCGGCGAAAATCCTTCGACCAGCATGACGCGATAATCGGCCGCCTTCTGCCGGAAGGGCAAAGCCTCCTGATAGCCAGGGCTGTTATACCAGGCCTTGGCTTCTTCCGTGGTGGGGAATTCCAGCATGACGAGACCATCCGGCGCCTTGCCCTCGATGCCTTCCACGGCGCCGTAAAAGTGCAGCGGCTTCATGTTGAAGCTCTCACTCCGGTTGGCGGCGACGATCTGTTGGTATTTCGCCATCGTCTCCGGGTCATGCACCGGTTCGTCGCGGATAAAAAGCAAATAGGCTGTCATGTTCTAATCTCCCTTCTTGGTTATCGATCGTGGCAACTTCAAACGCCCGCTCCAGCGCGCCGCTTTCTCAACTGCCGCGGGCTTCGTGGATCATATGCAAAGTGATCTTACGAACCTCCTGCTTGCTGGTGGTGATATGGGCGCGGAGCATGATCAGCGTTTCGGTCGGCAACCCGCGCCGCAAGGCCCGCAGGATCTGGGCGTGTTCGGCATAGGTCGCTTCCACGCGCAAGGCTTTGTAGAAGTTCAGCCGGCGCACGATGCGGATTTTATCCGTCACATCCTTATGGATTGCCGCCATTTCCCGGTTTCCCGCGGCTTCCATGATTGCCCGGTGAAAGCCTTCATCAAGCGCGGTCAGGCATGCCGGGTCCTGTTCGCGCATTGCTTCCGGCACGTTCCAGACCGCTTCCAGCCCATCCACCAGTTCTGTCCGGGCATCGCGATCGCTCTGACATAGCCGCTCCATCGCCGCCGTTTCCAGCACGATCCGCAGCTCGTATAATTCGTTGAACCGTTCGAAGTCGAACGGGCAGACATGCCAGCCGCTCCGGAAGCGGACATCGACGAAGCCGTCGCGCTTGAGCATGAACAAGGCATCGCGAATGGGCGTGCGCGAGGCGGCAAAGCGGAGGGAAAGATCGTTTTCGCTGAAGCGGTCGCCGGGCAGCATCCGGAAATTGGTGATATCCGCCAGCAGCTCCGCATAAATCCGCTCCGCGGTGCGGGCCCCCGTGGAGACGGCCCCCGTGGACACCGCGGGTGGCGGACCGGTGACGGTTGCCTCCGCGGCCCGGCGCGCCTCGCCTAGATCTTGCGTACCAGACTCATGATGGTGGTCTCCACGTTGATTGCCGGAGACATGTTCATTGTTGCCGACGCAGCCATGAGCCGGTCGATAATCGTCGAGGGTTCATTCGTCTGGATGTCATAAACAGCGAGATATTCCCGGGGCGTCGGGCCGACGCCCTCGAATTTGAAGCGCTTGGCGCCGACGAATTCATGGATCGCGCAAACCTCGGCGAGATGGACGTTGTCGTACCAGTCGTTATAGATTTCTTCCTGACCGGGATGCGGCTCGCTCCAGACCAGCAGGCTGTAATCTCCCATCTTGGATCCCTCCGTTGATTGACTTTACCAAGGCATATCAGGCGAAGAAATTTTTCACAATCAGCGCGGCAACGGGCTATTCGCTCACCACCCCATGCTGGCTGATATTCGCATTGAGTTCCTCGATCAGCACCCGGATGTTTTCCGAATAATCCACCGGCACCACGACCAATTGCACGCCGCCGGCGGCGAACGCCGCCTCCAATGCCGGCGCCAGCCCTTCGCTGTCACTTACCAGATGGCCGCCGGCGCCATGCGCCTCGGCGAATTTCACGAAATCGGGATTGCCGAAGGTCATGCCGAAATCTTCGAACTTATCCACCGCCTGCTTCCAGCGGATCATGCCATAGGCGTTATCCTCCAGGATCAGCACCACCAGGTTCAGCTTCAGCCGGATCGCCGTTTCCAGCTCCTGCGCATTCATCATGAAGCCGCCATCGCCGCAGACCGCCATCACGCGTTTATCCGGGTTCAGCATCGCCGCCATCATGGCCGAAGGCAGCCCCGCCCCCATCGTCGCCAGCGCATTATCCAGCAACAGCGTGTTGGCCATATGGGTGCGGTAATTGCGGGCGAACCAGATCTTGTACATGCCGTTATCCAGGCAGGCGATGCCGTCGGCCGGCAGCGCCAGCCGGACATCATGCACGATCCGCTGCGGTATCAGGGGAAATCTCTGCTCCTCCGCCCGGTCGCTCACATGGGCGAGCACTTCCTCCTTCAACGCCAGAAATTCCGGGTCGGTCGCCAGCCTGCCTTCGATCAACCCGCCAAGCTTCGTCAGGCTGGCGGCGATATCGCCGATGATTTCCGCATTCGGAAAATACACCCGCTCCACCGTTGCCGGCGTATAGCCGACATGGATCACCCGCGGCGCGCCTTCGCCCATCAGGAAAGGCGGTTTTTCCACCGTGTCATGGCCGATCGCCAGGATCAGGTCGGAGCGGTCGATCATCTTGTGGATATAATCGCGTTCGGAAAGCGCCGCGGTGCCGACATACAGATCCGAAACCCCGCTGACCGCGCCCTTGCCCATCTGCGTATTGAAGAACGGAATGCCGACGCTTTTCACGAAGGCGGAAAGCGGCTCGGCCAGATGTACCCGGTTAGCGCCCGCCCCCAGCATGATCAGCGGGCGCTTCGCCTGCAACAGCATCTCGGCGGCGGCCTGCAGCGCCGCAGTGGAGGCTTCGGGCAAATGAATCGGGTGGCTCGGGATCAGGGCCGTATGTTCGGTCATCTCCCGCGCGATATCCTCCGGCAATTCGATATGCACCGGCCCCAGCCGCTCTTCCGTGGCAATCCGGAAGGATTCGCGCACCGTCGCCGGAATGCTGGCGGCGCTGACGATCTGCCGGGAGAGCTTGGTCAGCGGCCGCATGGTCGAGACGATATCCACCACCTGGAACCGCGCCTGCCGGCTGCTGAGAATGGGTTTCTGCCCGGTGATCAGGATCATCGGCATCGCCCCCAGCAGCGCATAGGCCACGCCGGTCACCAGGTTCAACGCGCCCGGCCCCAGCGTGCTGAGGCAAACGCCGGGCTTGCCGGTCAGCCGGCCGAAGGTCGCCGCCATGAAGGCCGCCCCCTGTTCATGCCGGGTCACCACCAGCTGGATTTTCGAGCCGCGGAGCGATTCCACAAAATCCAGGTTTTCCTCGCCCGGTACGCCAAAAATATGGGTCACCCCCTCATTCTCCAGCGCCGCGACGAACAAGTCAGACGCTTTCATGGCATTCGGCATGATCATCTCCCGGAAAATGAACCTAGGATGTGTCGATTGATTACGCATCTTACAACTGGCATCCTGGCCGGGACAGACCCATCTAAGAGCCCCATATCCGGGCCTGCCACCAACCGTCACCCAGCAGGCTTTTATCTATAAGGAAGCGAGGCGCAGTATGTTCAAAAGTGTCAATCCCGCCACCGGCGAGACCTTTGCCACCTATCCCGAGCTGTCCAAAACGGAGCTCGACAGCAAAATCGATCTGGCGGTTCGCGCCTATAGGTCATGGCGGAAAACCAGCCTGGGTGAGCGTACCAAGCTGCTGAACGCCGTCGCGGATGCGTATGAGAAGAACAAGGACCGCCTGGCGAAGACGGCCACCGCCGAGATGGGCAAAACCTACGCATCCTCGGTCGCCGAGGTGGAGAAATGCATCGCCGCCTTCCGCCATTACGCCAAGGAAGGCCCGGCGATGCTGGAGCCGAAATATTCCAAGCTCTCCAATGGCGGCACGGCCGAGGTGCACTGGCTGAGCCAGGGTCCCGTACTCGCGATCATGCCCTGGAACTTCCCGTTCTGGCAGGCCGTGCGCTTCCTGGCGCCGACCATCCTGGCCGGCAATGTCGGGCTGCTGAAACATGCCAGCATCGTGCAAGGCGTTGGGGCGTTGATGGAGGAAATGGTGCTGGAAGCCGGCGGCCCGGTTGGGCTGTTCCAGAACCTCGCCATCAAATCCTCCGCCATCGCGGAGCTCATCGCCGATGACCGCATCGTCGCCGTGACCCTGACCGGCAGCGAGGGCGCGGGCATCGCGGTCGGCGAACAGGCCGGCCGCGCGCTGAAGAAAGTGGTGCTGGAACTCGGCGGCTCCGACCCGTTCATCGTCATGCCCTCGGCCAATCTGGACGAGGCGGTCAAACAAGCGGTGAAGGCGCGCATCCAGAATACCGGCCAGTCCTGCATCTGCGGCAAGCGCATGATCGTGCATGCCGATATTTATGACAGCTTCCTCGAAAAATTCTCCGCCGCCATGAAGGCGGTAAAAGCCGGCGACCCGATGGACCCCGGCACGGATATGGGCCCGCTCTCCAGCTTCGAGCAGCAGCAAACCGTCATCGAGCAGATCGCCGAAGCCAAAAAACTCGGCGCCACATTGCTGTTCGGCGGCGAGAAGCTGGCAGGCAGCCCCGGCGCCTATCTCACCGCCGGCATTCTGACCGATATCCCGCGCGACAGCCCGCTGATGCATGAGGAGATCTTCGGACCGATCGCCATGGTCTTCCGCGCCGCCGATATCGACGACGCGATCGAGATCGCCAACAACATTCCCTTCGGCCTCGGCTCCTCGGTCTGGACCAACGATCCGGTGGAACAGGCCCGCTTCATCGCCGATATCGAAGCCGGCATGACGGCCATCAACCAGATCCTTGCCTCCTCGCCGGAAGCGCCGTTCGGGGGCATCAAACGCTCCGGCCATGGGCGCGAATTGGGCCCCTACGGGCTGCATGAGTTCATGAACCTGAAAACGGTTCTGCGGCCTGCGGCTTGAGAGGGGAAGAAGGAGGTTCTTTTTCTGAAGAAAAAGGCGCCCCGCCTTGGGAACCAAAAAGACTTTTTGATGCTCGGCCATGGGCGTTGGCGCGGCCAACGCCCATGGCCAAAAGAAGTTTTTTGCTTCGCGTGCGGCCGAGCATTTTTTTCAAAAAAGAAGCGCTTTCCTTATGACCTGGCCCTTGCCTGTTGAGCTTTCCGGCGAGGCCGTGCGGCTGGAGGTTCTGCGGCCCGAGCATTTGGCTGGCCTGATCGAAGCTGTCGAAGACGGCCGCCTATGGGAGCTTTGGTACACCTCGATTCCGGCGCCGGATCGCATGGAGGGCGAAATAGCCCGGCGGCTGAAGTTGCACGAGGAGGGCAGGATGCTGCCCTTCACCATCTTCGATGGCAATACCGGCGCGACCCTGGGCATGACGACCTATATGAATGTCGATCCCGTCAACCGCCGGCTCGAAATCGGCTCCACCTGGTATCGCAAATCCGCGCAGCGCACCGGGCTGAATACCGAGTGCAAGCTGTTGCTGCTCACCCATGCCTTTGAAGCCTTGGGCTGTATCGCGGTCGAATTCCGCACGCATTTCTTCAATCACCAGAGCCGCCGCGCCATCGAGCGGCTGGGCGCGAAGCAGGACGGCATTTTGCGCGCCCACACGGTAACGGCCGACGGGAAGCTGCGCGATACTGTCGTCTACAGCATCATCGCCGCCGAATGGCCCACGGTCCGCCAGCATTTGCAATGGTTGAATTCTCGGGCGAAAGCAGGCGGTTGAATTTCGGCTAGCTGACCCGCTGGGCTTTCTTGCCGCGTTTTACCGCATACATCTGCGCATCGGCACGATCGATCAAGGCGGTCAGCTCCTCGCCATGTTCCGGATACAGCGCCATCCCGATGCTGACATCGAGCTTCAGCCCTTCACCGTCGAACCGGAAAGGCTGCTGCATTTCCTCGCCGATCCGTTCCGCCTGCCGCTCGACATCTCGCCCCCCGGTAATGCCGGGCAGCACCACGGCGAACTCGTCGCCGCCGATCCTTGCGACGGTATCGGTGCGCCGGACCACCCGCCGCATCCGCGTGGCCGCTTCCTGGATCGCCGCGTCGCCGGCGCGGTGGCCGAACTGGTCGTTGATCGGTTTCAGCCCATCCATATCCAGGTTCAGGATTCCCAGCATCGCGGCCTCCTGCCGGGCCTTCTCCAGGCTCTGGCGAAACCGGTCGTAGAACAGAGCGCGGTTCGGCAGGCCGGTCAGCGCGTCATGGGTGGCGCGCTGGTATAGCGCGTCGGTCTCATAGCGCGCGGCGTGGAACATGGCGGCGGCGATCAGCCCGGACATCAGCTCCAGCACCTGCACATCCTGGGCGTTGAAGCTGGCCGCCTCCGCCCCCATGACCTTCAATACGCCGACATTGGTATCGATGTGTTTCAGCGGCACCACGAGCATCGATCGCAGCCCGACCTTCCGGCAGGCCTCGCGGTTCACCCGCGCATCCAGTTCGGAATCCTCGCAGGACAGGATTTTGCCGGCTTGAACGCACAGGCCGGAAAGGCTGCCCTGCTGCTTCAGCCGCATGCCGAGCTGCTCCGCGCCGATCCCCGCGCCGGCGCGATAGACCATGTCCTCGCCTTCCGCCATTTCCACCACCGCGCCATTGGCACGGGTGAGCTTGCAGGCGCGCTCGGAGATCAGCGTCATGATGGCGCCGAGATCCATGCCGAGTTTGGAGATTTCCGTCTGCGCGTGCAGCAACTCCAGCAGCACGGCACTATCCAACGGCTCGGAAAGCGCGGACTCCGCGGGGCCGGTCATTCGCCCTCCGCCTCGCAGGCGGGTGCGCCAATCGGAATCCCAGCAAGCCAGGCAAAAACTTCGCGCATATGTTAATAATCCATTAACAAGCGCTTTAGTCAACGATTCCCATGGCGCGGAACTAACATCGCGTCAATTGGCTCGACATCCTTCCCTGATGCGGCGGCGGATTTGCCGGCAGGCGAGGCCATGGCGCATAGGCCAGGCCCTCTATGCTTTGGCCGCCCGCTGCTTCTCGATCGCCGCGACAAAGCTTTCGATCCCCGGCCAGCCGGTGATGCGGCCAGGCGATTTTGCACCCCGAAAGACCATGAAAACCGGCACGCCATGCAAAGCGAAGCGGGTCGCCATCGCCGCATCGTCATAGACATTGCAATGCAGCCAACGGACATCCGGCCAGGCCAGTCGATCTTGGTGAAGCAGCAATGCCCGCTTGGCGACATCGCAGTTCGGGCATTGGTAGCCCCAGAGCAACAGCAGGGTTAGAAACGGACCCGGCGCATCAAGCTGGGCGGAAAGTTCGGCGCTGGAAACCGGGCTTATGG